>Ga0164292_10002069_pt1 | contig 16356 bp, 15 predicted proteins | sample GEODES117metaG_FD_111486 | JGI IMG/M metagenome (GOLD analysis project Ga0164292, IMG submission 111486) | Eutrophic lake water microbial communities from Lake Mendota, Wisconsin, USA - GEODES117 metaG | ecosystem: Environmental > Aquatic > Freshwater > Lake | place: USA: Lake Mendota...
AGCCGGAAGTCATGGACGTGACTGGTACGTTTGAAGCCGCCGACATGTCTGGGCAAGACATCGGGACAGTCAGCCTTGATGAAGGCGACACCGTCCTTTGCTCCACCCACCCCATCTACGGGATGAACCCTTTCACCGAGTTTTACTCTTCGGGAGTTTACAAGTGGATCGGACCGGCCGACTTTGGCGGAGGACTGTGTGTTCTCGTCATCGTCCGGAACTAAGTGTGGTGAAACCAGCGACTTTTTTTTTCATTTTAATTTAGATACACATCTATTCAAAAAATTGATGTATATAATTATATTTTATTGATATTATTCTTCTGCCGAAAGTTTACTCCATGGAGTCGACATCTTGGCGGATTCAGCACACCCGCACACGCTCACGCTCTTTCACCACCCGCAAGCAGCGGATGGAATCACAGAGCAAGCCAGCAGCCTTCCGCCTCTCTGCGGTCGGGACCGACGTGCAAACCGTCGTTTTCCCCGAGACGCCCGTGCGCGTCGAGATTGCAATCACCCTCGTCGTCTACAACGAGGCCGGTCACGTGCTTGCCACGGTCCAGGTACCCGCCGGCGCGACGCTCATTTGCTCCACCAACAACATCGTCGACGACCCATTTGACGCGTTTCCTGCTACGGAAGAGGCGCGCGTCTACATGTGGGTCGGTCCCAACGAGGCCGGTGGTCATTTGTGTCGCACATGCGTCAAGTTGGCCGGGCCGGTCACTGTGGCGATGGCCGAGCGCGCATCATACCAAGTCCGCTGCGAAGTTCGCAAGATTCGGGACTCTGGTATCGAGCTCACTCCGGAGCAGCGCATGCTGGTACAGTGCATGCGTACGCTTGTTCAGCAGGTCCGCCAGATCCGCAACGAGGCAACCCGCCAAGCTCGCAAGGCCCGTAAGGCTCGCCAGTAAGGCCCCCCCCCCCTTGTGTACGACTTTGCTCGTATACTCTTTTTTTTATTAGAACTATAAAACATAAAATTAAACAATTAGATTACGACTTATCCTAAAAATTGATTTATTTATTTTTTATTATATTAAGTATTTTTCACTTGATTATATTGAGTGATTATTCCTGAAATGGAATCTCGTGGTGCATCATTCCGAGTTAAATCTCGTAGTGTATCATTCGACGTGAACGCTCTGAGTTTTGCAGAGGCTCAGAGCCCTCTGGCAATCCTCCGGATCGGTATAACGAATTGGGTCAGTACCTTGACGGCAGTCTTCCTTCTGATGATAGGCGAGACAGACTTCCAAACAAAGTCACGTCTCACCCCAATCATCAACAAACTCGCCCCGCTCGTTGTTTACTTGAACTTGTCCCTTAACGACGCCGTTGATTTACAAGTCACACCGAACCCCACCGAATTTGCAGATTGTAAGATCCGTGCTCAATGGCTCGCTGACGAAGCATACTACATTCTGACGGAGTCAACCCTGTATGATTCAGAGGAAATTGAGTTCTACGTTCAACTGTTTGACCGGCTTAATCTATATCTGAGTAGCAAGGACAGTACGCAGTTTTGGATCCTCTAAATCCTCAATCGTAATACAGTGACACCATCGGTGCATATTTTTTTTTATAGACTTAAATAATAAGAAGAATGAGATATAAATATACACAGAAACAGAAAGGTGGTGGGATACTTTCAACACTTGGTAGTGGTTTTTCAAAAATTGGAAGAGGTATTAAAAGTGCACCTTTTGCTGCTGGGAGAGGTATTAAAAGATTTGGTTCATGGACTGGTAGTGGTCTTTCAAAAATTGGAAGAGGTATAAAAAGTGCACCTTTTGCTGCCGGGAGAGGTATTAAAAGATTTGGTTCATGGGCTGGTAGAGGTATTGGAAGGGGTGCTAGTTCAATTGGACGTAAAATATCGCATGGTGTTTCTAAAAGAGCTGCTAAACTTAAGGAGGCTGTAAGTAATCGTCTCATTAAATTAAAATCAAAATTAACCCCTAAGTTTATCAAGAGAAGAATGGCTATGAATAAATTTACAAAAAACGTTAAAAATGAGAATTTCGCTAAATTAATTTCATCAAAATCAGCAGACGAACAAAAATATCTTTTATATTTACAAAATCCAGCAGTAAATCCAAGACCTGTAAAATTTCCGGAAGGATACAAAGATCTTGATGCTCAATTTAAAACATTAAATAAAGCTTCAGAAAGAATAAGTAAAGATTTTATAAAAGTTTCTAAACTACCTAATTCACCATTAAAAGCAGAACGTTTTTCAGAATTAACTTCCCAACGTGAGAAATTACTGTCATTAGGAACATTAGATAAACAAAGCTGGAAAAAAATTGGACAAAAAATGAAAGATGGTAAAAGAGATGTAATGATTAGTCAATTACGTCTTAAAAATCCAAATGCATCCAGAGAAGAATTAAAATCATTTGCTGAAAGATATTTACATAAACAAAAAAAATTATCTAAAACAAAAGGGTTAAGTTCTGATCAATTTCAAACGGAAATGAAAAATTTACAATTAAGACAATCTCATGCAGGCAAAGGTTGGTATGGTTCTAAATATGCTGCTCAAAGAAATTCTGAAATGAGAAATCAATTAAAAGGTTTTCACGAGTATGCTCCTCAAAAATATGACAGATTAATAAAAGAGGGATATCATCCAAGAGAAGCATTTGAAAAAACAAAACGTATGGATAATCTTGCAAAAGATTTGATAAATAATGGGAAAAAAAAATGGGATCCTTCATTAACTTCAGGATCTTCACTATCCCCTGTAAATTCATTTTCTTTATCGAAAACTATTGGGAAACCTTCAACATCTTCATCGCATATGATACCATCATCTTCACAATCTGTTCGACAATCTCCACCATCTACATCTAGTGGATCTTTATTTAATCAATCAAGTCCCCCTACATCAAAAAAAGTTGATTATATGAATTCTAGCAAATTGTATCAATCCCATGAATATCAGACTATCCATCCGGATGATGAAGCTGGCTATATGACAATTGGTGAAATTACAGGTAAACCTAACCCAAACAATGGCTATATTGAACTTGAACCATAAATGAAATATAAAGTTAATGATGAATCTATTTTATATACACAAATGCAAAAATATTTTTTGTTTTTTACTTTCATTTTTAATTTAAAAACATAGTTAGTATATAATATATAATATACTTTAAATTATGCCTAAAGCAGTAGTTCATAAAATATCTTATAATTTAGACGAGCAATCTCCTCGAATTACTCAACCCGAAAAGATTTTAATTCCTTTGAAAGAACATCAAAAAACTATTATATATCATGCCCGGAAATTAGAAGAATTAAAACCATTTAATATTGGAGAAAATAAACAAATGATTACACAGTTTGGGGTTATTTGTGATCATGTTGGGGCTGGTAAATCATATGAAGTACTTGGTACTATTGCAGCATCTCCTTCATTACATCAACAATTAAAACTTCAAAACTTTTCTTCGAACCAACAATATATTATTTATGATAATACAAATTTAAAAAAGATTGACACGAATGTTATAGTAGTACCACATGGTGTATTTAAACAATGGGAAGATTACATAACAAAGTCAACTACTTTTAAATGCTATGCTATTAATACTTTTCAACATCTTAGAAATTTAATCAAAGGATATAAAATGGATGAATTATATGACGAAGATGATCCAATTGATGAACCATTAATTGTAAGTTTAATTAAAAATATTAGAAGTAATACACTGGAAACAGTTAAACCTTGTAATAATGGACCTAATGTTCGTGATGCAAAATATTATCGTTATTTGGACCCATATTATGAAAATTCAGAAGAAATTGATCAAATCCTGGAACAATATGGTGAACTCGATTCAACAAAATTAAAAGGTTATGAAATTGTACTTATATCAGCATCATTATACAATGAATTTGCGTTTTACATGAATAAAGGTAAAAAATGCAATAATGATTATTTTTTTGTGAATCGTCTTATTTTTGATGAAGCAGACTCAATTAATATTCCCAATAACATTCGCATTAATTCCATTTTTTATTGGTTTGTAACAAGTTCTTTTACATCACTTTGTAATCCAGATGGTATTGAAAAAACAGTAACCGAAAAGAAGATTTTTAATCGTTATGGACAATCTTACACACAAGATGTTACTAAAAAAATTCGTGAAAAGGGTATTAAGTGCAATGGTTTTATTAAAGATACCTTTAAAAAATTTGAGGGTGATCCCGATCGTATGAATTATTATCTTAAGAATGATGATGCATTTATTGAAATTTCTTTCAAACTACCTGAAATTTTGGAACATATGATGATTTGTCGTGATAATCTGCAAATTAAGATTCTTAATGGGTTAGTTTCGAATGATATTTTATTGATGTTGAATGCTGGAGATACTGAAGGAGCAATTAGTCGTGTTTCATGTGAAAAAGGTAGTGAGGACAATATTATTAGTGTTGTGACTCAAAGATTAGAACAAAAAATCCTGGAATTTAAAGATGAACTTAAAGAAAAACAAACCAAAGAATATACGACACCTAAAGCGAAACAGGAAGCCCTTGAAAGAACTCAGCAAAAAATAACGGAAACTAGAAATAAAATCAAACTGATTGAAGAACGTATCAAAGGCGTTGAATGTTGTGACATTTGTTTTGATGATATTACTAATCCGGCTGTTACTGGATGTTGTCAGAATGTGTTTTGCTTTTCATGTCTTGCTATATCAATTTCTGGTAAAAATTTGTGTCCTAAATGTCGTGATCCTTTGACACTTGATAAAATTATGCTTATTAAAAATGATAATGATAATAAAGATAGTGTTAAAAGTCAGGTGGTTGAAACACAGGCGATGGGGTTGAAAAATCTATTGGAAAATTCAACGGCGAATGATAAATATTCTAATTTAGAGAAAATTATTGAATATAAAATGAAATATTTTCCAAAAGAAAAACGTAAAATACTTATTTTTTCGGAACATGAAGGTTCTTTTAATGCCAAGTTAACTGGTATTCTAGATAAGTTTAAAATTAGATATTCACGTATTAAAGGTACTTCTGCTTCGATTAATAAGACTCTTCGAGAATATCGTGGAGAAGATCTTAAATCAGGTGATCATGAAATTGAAATTCTTTTAATTAATTCTAGATTTTTTGGGGCTGGTTTAAACCTTCAAAATTCGAGTGATATTATTATCCTTCATCGACAAGGGGTTGATTTGTTACATCAAATTATTGGGCGTGCTCAACGTATTGGTCGTAAAGATTCATTAAATGTATGGAAGTTGTATCATAACAATGAAGCATATAATTATGTTGAGTAATATTACACCAACCGAAAAGAAAAATGAGACAAAGTTTTTAATTATAAAGTCTAAAACTATGCTTTATATAGTTTTCTAAATGTTCTTTTTTTATTTTATTTTTTATTATATCAATTAACACTTTTTCAATATCATCTACTGTTTTAGGACTTTCTTTTTTAATATAATGTTTTAATTGACTAAAAAATTCCTCTATTGCGTTTGTAGCCGGGTTATATGGTACTGAATATAATAACTTATTACCAGTTGACTCAATTAGATCTTTTATTTTATGTGACTTATGAATAACTGCATTATCCATTATAATTAAATGATTTTTATATTTATCATTAATATATTTATTTAAAAAATCAAGTATATTTGTTGTTTTTAAACCACCCTTTACATCTTTATATAAAGTATAATTTAATTTAAAGAAAAATTGAAACTTTTAATATATTATAGTATTAAAAAATGGATATAATACATGATAATAAAATGGAATTATTAATTAATGAAAATGAAATACTAAAAAATAAAGTTAAAGAATTAGAAGAACGTATAAAAAAATATACCAATAGTGATGCTCATAAAAAATATTATGAAGATCATAAAGATGAAGTAAAAAAACAAGGAAAAGCATATTTAGAAAAATTAAAACAAGAAAATCCAGATAAACTGAAAGAATATAGACATACAGCATATTTGAATCGTAAAAATAAATTAAAAAAAGAAGAACAAATATAAATACATTGTATATTTTTAGTTATAAAGATTTTAATATAAAATGTTATATACAAATTATGTATTAGAAGTTGTTAAATTTATTTCTGATAAAGATGGAAATGATGGTTGGTTATCAAAAAATGGTAAATTTGAACATTTAGGATATATGAAAGCAAAATTTAAAACAAAAAATGATGCTTGTTCTTATTATGATAGAAATAATCCACATATGAGACAATTAAATGCTCATGGAAATTATAAAAGTGATTGGGACCCAAATACTAAATTATTGTATATTGTTAGAAAAGATTATTTTATCAATATGACAATAGATCCTTTTAACATAAACGATTTACCAATAAATGGTGAATATCAATATTTAAAATAATTTTTTTATTGCGTTTAAATTTTTATTTTAAAATAAACAGTTATAATAAAACTACATAAGATTAATTTCTTTTTTATAATATAAAAGATTTAAATGTCTCAACAACTAAAAGAACCACCTGATAAATATAAATGTATTAAATTACCTTTACATAAAATTATTAAATTAAATGATCAAACTACATTTAATACTATTAACAATGCTGTCTATAGAACAAATATTATAACAACTAAAGCATATATGTTAATTAGATTATGGATTTTAGATAAATATCATAATAACATAGATATTCCTGATGTTACACTTGATACAATTAAAATGGCTTTTAAATCAATTGTCAAATCTTCATCTGGACCTAAACCAAAAGGAAATAATTTACAATTATATGAAGAATTTAAAAAGTTATATAAATTTGATGAATTAGAAAATGGATTGAATTTATCTTCTGTATTAGATTATTATGCTACATCAATGATAACCGCGATTGAAAACAATATTAAAATGCATTTTTTTGATTATGTTAATAGATACATTAATTCTATTTTTAAACATAAATATAAAAAAGAAATTGAAAATAAAGATTTCAAAAAGCAGTTATTTAAAGAATTAAAAAAATTAAAGACATCAATAATTGACAATACAGAAGATTGTGATGAAAAATTTAAAGAATGGCTCAAAGAAAATAGAAATAAAATAGTTCCTAAAGAGTTTGATACTAATTATTACTATGATGTTAAAGCAAATACTCAAAAATATTTAAAATACATGATCTATATGAATTTAGAATTAGAAAAAATAGAAGGTAAAATGTTTCAGTTTTTTCCGTTACAAACACACATAATTCCAAAACATATTCAAATAGATACTAAAGGATTAATTGAATTGTTTGTAATGAAAGAAAAAGAAACCAAAGATGTGAAAGATACTAATACAGATAATCATACTAAAGAAGAATATTTAAATAATATTGAAAAATACAAAGAGTTTTTATGGGACAAATATTTTGATATTAAAGTTAAAGTTAAACATTATATTTTTGATTGCTGTATTATTACAGATGGTTATGCTACATCAATAAGATTTTTACATAATAATTATATTGAATCTGTTAAAGAATCTAAGTTAAAAAAGAAACAAGGTAAAGAAGCCGTTAAAGGATTAACAAAAGAAGAAAAGGATATACTAAAGAATGAAAAAAATAAAAAATTAATTGTAGAAAAAGAAGAGAAATCAAAAGAAAAGGTTAAGAAATCAACTGTTCTTATTAAAGATGATAAACCAAAATATAAAGAAGAATTTCCTTACATAGATGATGTTGATAAAAAAGACCTTACAGGAAAACATATTTTTATTGATCCAGGAAAGAGAGATTTATTTAAAATGATGGATGATGACGGAAATTTTATGACATATAGCAACAGAATGAGAATATTTGAAACCAAAAGATTAAAATATCAATCATTACTTAAAAATTATAAGGACAAACTTAAAATTACAGAAAAAGAGAATAAATTATCATCTTATAACTTTAAAACTTGTAATTTCGATAAATTTAAAAAATGTATTGAAGAAAAATTAAATGTTAATAAAGATGTTTATCAATTATATCAAGATATTAAATTTAGACAATATAAATTGTATTCATATATCAATACTAAAAGGTCAGAAGATAATATGTTAAATAAAATAGAAAAGAAATATAGTAATGACCATATAATAATAATCGGTGATTGGAGTATTGGAAAGCAAATGAAGAATTTTATTTCAACACCTAATATTTGTCTAAAAAGAAAATTAAAAGAACGTTTTAAGGTTTATAATATAGATGAATTTCGAACATCTTGTTTAAGTCATAAAACCGAAGATAAATGTGAAAATTTATATCAACCAGATAAAAAACACAAATTACGTAAATTACACGCAGTTCTAACATATCAAATGGAAAACAAAAGAATTGGATGTATAAATCGTGATAAAAATAGTTGTTATAATATGAAAAAAATCTTTGATAGTTATTTATTAACAGGTGATAGACCTGAAAAATACTGTAGAGATTATAAATTCGAATAAAATATCCTAACCATTATGGTTTATTTAATAAACTATAATTGTCAAGTTGCGATAATGCCTTTTAAAGGTACATTTACATCACCGAAAAAAATATTATTTTCATTTTATAAAATAATATTTAAAGTTAGTCTTTTTTTTGTCTCATTTTTCTTTTCGGTTGGTGTAATCATCGTCGGTTTCTGTATCATAATCATACATATCATCGTCATCTTCATATTCGTCATCATCATCACTTTCATCTTCACTATATTCAGTAAAGAATTCATTGACACTAGTAACTACGATTTGATCTGATTTATTTTCAGTGGTGGTATCTTTAATATCTTTATCTTTAATGTCTTTATCTTTTGTATCATTATTTACCAGGTCTTTGATGTCTTTGATGTCTTTGGTGTCTTTGGTGTCTTTCATTGTATCTGTAGTATTTTTAGATACTACATCATTGATAATATTGGTATCAGTTCCTTCTATACATTTATATACATATGGATCCGAAATATGTGTTAAAACCGAATAACATGATGCTTTTAATATACCATTAATTATCCTTTTTCTTTGTGGTCCATTAATATCCATAAATTGTTGATGATGTTTATAAACTTGATCATTAGTAATAGTGACAAGTCTTTTTATATTATCACACATAGTAGTTTTATCCCATTTACCATTAACAGATTTTTCAAAATGTTCTCTTAGGGATTTATCACTCAATAAAAAAGGAAGTATTATGTTTTCCATTTTTATATCAAGACCATTCAACTCTTTGTATTGTTGTACAGCACTTTTCTTTAAATAATACACCATTGCAGATATACATGCATTAATACCATCTGATTGATAGTTTTCTAATAATATTTTAGTTTGATCATTAGTAAGACCATATTTATTTTTATAATTATCAATAAAAGTATTAATGTCAATTACATTACTAAAATTATTATTAAGATATTGGAGTTTAGATATTTTAACATTATTATTAACAGTAATATTAGTTTGAGAATTATTATTAACTATTTGTGATTTTAAATGTTTGTTTTCTAATGCTTTTAACTCCAATTCTTTTTCAAGATCCTTTAATTTTAATTTATTTTTACATTTAAGTTTTTCAATTGTAATTAAAGAATCTGCTTTAATACGTGCATTTTCAATACTATTTATTTGAAAATTGCATATCTTATAATGTCTTGATAATCCACTTTGATATTTATATGCTTTTTTACAATTTATACAACTAAATATATTAGTATTTGTTAGATCGGTATCGTTTTTATAAATTTTAGTTTTTAGTATATGCTTTTTTGTTGTATTATGTTGACTAAAATTATGATATGAAGATGATATATAATTACAAACTTCACAAATATACATTTTATTATTTATTTAATCTATTAAAAGATATTTTAAAATAAAAATAAACGTAAATCTATTTTTTTACACGCATATGACCTCCTGCAAATTTATATATACAAAAAATATAGTTAATAAAATTAAGAGGAATTAATGCGTGTAATTTTTACCATTATTTATCATAATTTATCAGCATATATAACATTATTATTTTTTATAATGGATTATGTATTTTATGGATTTTTTAATAAAACATTCATTTATATACTACATTTAATTTAGTAGGAGGTCATATGTTTGTTTTTTATTGTTATTTTTTTTTTTGTTACATATAAAATTTAAGTTATAACTTAAATTAATATTATTTTTTATTACTCGTTTTTAGACCAGTTTTTCAAATGAATAAATATTGGAAAAACTACATATTATTATCGTATTTTTAAGTATGTAATAAATTCAAATAAAAAAGCAGTTTTTCCAATGATAAAAAAAATATATATTTTCATTGTTTGTATAAATTTTGGTGATTGAAAATGGTAAAAGTTACACGCATATTACTTCCTGGAAATTACAATCTTGTCTTTTAGTAGTTAAGAAAACTTAGGAGGTAATACGCGTGTAATTTTTACCATTATTTATCATGATTTACCATTGGATTGATTTATCTGAAAAAAATAGGAGGCCATACGCGTGTAACTGTTTTGCATCAAATGTGATGTTGATAGGATTGATTGTTTTTAGTAGGAGGTCATACGCGTGTAATTTCAAGCGGTGTTTTCCATTGAAAAACATAAAAATATTTAAAAATTTCAAAAAACTCAAAAAAATGCTATGCTTAAAAAGTCCATACTGCTTCCTTTTTACACAAAAAAGATCGTTTTTGACCATTTTATTACAACTTTACAATTTGCTCTCATAAAAGTTTGAGAGCAAATTACAAAACCCAAAAAACTTTTTGAAATTTTACCCTTTCTAGTGACACCCTTATTTGTGACCTTTTCCAATAGAATTTTATTGTAAAAACTACTTTTGTATTTGTATAAAACTACTATAGTAATAATACCCAATATTTTTAGTAGTTTTTGCTTAAACATATGTAAAAAAATATCAAAAAAAAGAAAAGAGTGAATATACGTTATATATTTTATTATGTTTCTTATCAAACGGTTCAAAACTGCTCCTTTTATGCTCCTTTTTTGCTTAAAAGTGAGTGATACTTTAGAGGTAGTAAATGCATGATCCCATATTTTTGCACAACCAAAACGTTAGCATTTTCGGTTTTGCTGCTCCTTTTCTATCCTTACGATCTAGGTTTTTATGAGGTTATAAGCCAACATTACACTGATTTTTATTCGTATAGTGATAGCAAATAACTCCTAACTATATCACTCCTTTTTTTTAATACAATATTTATTTTTTATAAAAATTGTAAAAAAAACTAAAAAAAATATAAAAATCTTAAAAAATTACTATGCTAAAAAAGGCCATACTGCTTCATTTTTACAGAAAAAAAGATCGTTTTTTAGCATTTTATTACAACTTTACAATTTGCTCTCATAAAAGTTGAGGAGCAAATTACAAAACCCAAAAAACTTTTTGAGATTTTTTCAGCGTTTTATTTATACATTTATAAGTAACCTTTTCCAATGAACTTTTATTGTAAAAACTACTTTTGTGATTGTATAATATATGATAGTAATAACACTCAATATTTTAAGTAGTTTTTGGTTAAACATATATTTACATTAAAAACATATTGAAATAATGATCACAAATAGGAAAGAGTGATTACTGATACCTAATTTTTTATGTTTCCTATCAAACGGTTCAAAACTGCTCCTTTTTGCTCCTTTTTCAACCGATTTTAGAGTGATACTTTAGAGGTAGTTAAAGCATGATCCCATATTCCTGCACAACCAAAACGTTAGCATTTTCGGTTTTGTTGCTCCTTTTCTATCCCTACGATCTAGGTTTTTAGGAGGTTATAAGCCAACATTGACACCATTTTTTATCATATAGTGATTGTAAATATCTCCTAACATAATCACTCCTTTTTTTTATTAAAAAATATTTTTTTGAAAATAACACATAAAAAATATGAAAAAATCTTCAAAAATCACTATGCTTAAAAAGTCCATACTGCTTCCTTTTTACACAAAAAATGATCATTTTGACCATTTTTAAACAACTTTGCAATTTGCTCTCATAAAAGTTGAGGAGCAAATTACAAAACCCAAAAAACTTTTTGAAAATTTTCCGGTTTTATTTATATCTTTATATGTGACCTTTTCCAATGAATGTTTATTGTAAAAACTACTATTATGATTGAACAATATATGATAGTAATAATCGTCAATGATTTTAGTGGTTTTTATGGTAAGTTATAAAATCATATATTTTCATTGTTTGCATAATTTTGTTGCTTGAAAATGGTAAAAGTTACACGCATATTACTTCCTGGAAATTACAATCTCGACTTTTAGTAGTTAAGAAAACTTAGGAGGTAATACGCGTGTAATTTTTATCATTATTTATCATGATTTACCATTGGATTGATTTATCGAAGAAAAACGGGAGGTCATATGCGTTTGATTATTTTTCATCAATCATGGTGTTGATAGGATTGATTGATTTTAGCAGGAGGTCATACGCGTGTAATTTCAAGCGATGATTTTAGTGTAAAAACATAAAAATTTGAAAAATAATACAAAATTTGAAAAAAATGCTATGCCTTAAAAGTCCATACTGCATGCTTTTTACAGAAAAAAGATCGTTTTTGACCATTTTATTACAACTTTACAATTTGCTCTCATAAAAGTTTGAGAGCAAATTACAAAACCCAAAAAACTTTTTGAAATTTTTCCCGTTTTATTTATATCTTTATTTATGACCTTTTCCAATGAAAATTTATTGTAAAAACTACTTTGTTGATTGAACAATATATGTTAGTAATAAGTATCAATATAAATAGTAATATTTCCAATAACATTATTTAATGGATTATTTCATAGTCTGCATGACTTTTTGTGCTTGAAAATGGTAAAAGTTACACGCATATTACTTCCTGGTTTTTCTTAACTCATAAAATGTCAGTTTGTATTTTGTAGGAGGTCGTATGCGTGTAACTTTTACCATAATTTATCACGATTTACCATTGGATTGATTTATCTAAGAAACTTGGGAGGTCATATGCGTTTGATTATTTTGCATCAATTATGATGTTGGTATGATTGATTGGTTTTAGTAGGAGGTCATACGCGTGTAAATTTCTTGGAAAGATTTATGTCACAAATCTTAAAAAACATTAAAAATCTAAAAAATCAGAAAAAATGCTATGCATAAAAATGCCATACTGCTTCCTTTTTACAGAAAAAATGATCATTTTGACCATTTTATTACAACTTTACAATTTGCTCTCATAAAAGTTGAGGAGCAAATTACAAAACCCAAAAAACTTTTTGAGATTTTTTTAGCGTTTTATTTACACCTTTACTTGTGACCTTTTCCAATGAAAGTTTATTGTAAAAACTACTTTTAATGATCAGATTTATTACACTGATATAATCCTCAATAATTTTAACAGTTTTTACAATAACATATAAAATAAAAAATAAAAATATAAAATTAAAACTTCTTTTCTAATAAATTTTTTACAGTATCTTCAACTATATATGAATTTTGGATGTTTGTAATCATTTTAAATTGAACACCAAAGAAAAATGACACAAAGAAGAGACCTGGTGTTAAATTTTGCCATGACCAACCAAAATAATTATAGTTAACATGAATTGCAGACAAAAGGACAGAACAAAAGACTAATTGTATGACATTTTGAAGTAATACTGATTCAATGTTAAGATGATTTGAAATAACAACGATCAGATTATTATTCATAACACCAAATACTAATCCAAGCGTTCCCCATAATAAACATTCACCAACCATACGGCTAAATGTACTAGATGGTGTATAAATTGATATAGATTTTGTTGACATTTATAATATAATTAGAAAAATAGAAAAATAGAAAAATAAAAAATTATTTAAGTTTATCAATCATCATTTGGTGAACTCTATTATAACTATTAAATGCAGAAGAATCTTTCTGTTGAATTCTGTGTAATCTTTTTTCTTCTTCTTCTGCTTCACGTCTTTTTCTCATCTCTTCTCTTTGCATTTCCTCAGGAGTCATTTGGTAACTAATTGTAGATGCACGTGCTCTTTCATATTCTTCAATATTTCTATAGGATTCTCTTGCATTAACATTTCTAGCATTAATAATACCATTTTTAGAATAGGCTTGTTTTAAATCTAGATAACCTAAATTTTTAGTATTTATATCTGATTTACTAAAATCATTAATTTGATCAGTACCAATTTCGGTAAATCCGGTTTTACCATTAAAAGACACCAATGCTTGTGGACCGTCTCTTAATACAATTTCACGTCCTAGTTCTTCATCTTCATCTTTCCAATTTTCAAACATTGTATTAAAATTATCAATATTGAATTTGGTCGAAAATACTTTAGGAGGTTCTTTTTTATTATCATTTTTAAGCCAATCTTGATATCCATTATCATTCGGATCATTTAATCTGTTTTCTTCAAAAATCTTATTAAATGCATTTAAATTAAAACCTTTCTCGGCTTTAAGTGCCATATTTTTTTTATTTTCAGATTGTTGCTTATCTAGATAGTCTCTTGATCCATTTTTAAGATCACTATATTGCTTGTCTTGTTCTTTCAATTTAAGTTTTTCTAGAATAGAAAAATATGCCTTTGTTACATCATCAAACAATTTTGCAGATCCACCTTTGTCCGGATGAACTGTAATGGCTTTTTTACGATAAGCAGTTTTAATTTGATCAATAGTATAATTTTGATTGGAATTTAAACCCAATAAAATATATGGATTTGTTTTACTATTATCAAATTCATTTAACTGTCTTTGATATTCTTCTCTTCGTCTTTTTTGCTGTTCTTCAAATTGTTTTCTTTGTCTTTGCTGTTCTTCTTCGAAGTGTCTTCTAGCATTTTCTTCTTCTGTTAAATATCTGTCATTGATATTCATATTCTGAATTGGATGTGAAACTATTTTATTTTGTTGTTGAACCGATGTTTGTTGAGTTGCTCTTTCTAGATATCCATTTATTTTTTCATGTTGTTGTTCTGATAATTGTGTTCCAAATTCATTTAATATTAATTCAATAATTTGAACTCCAAAAGAAGGATTAGTAACCATTTCTTTTTTAAGATCCGGATTAGATAAAAGATGTAATATTTGACTATTCATAGTATTATTGACATTATTGCCATTATTACCATTATTCACATTATTGCCATTATTATTATAGTTTTGTGGTTGAGTTTTTAATTCGTGTAATTTAAGTTGTGTATGATATAATTGTTGTTGCAATCTATATAAATCTATATTTTGTTTACGTTGTTGATTTTTTAATTGATCTTGTAATATTTTAAATTGTTTTTGAAACTCATTTGAAGGTTGCGATGTTTGATTACCCATTTCAACATATCTTATTATTTAGATGTAAAAAAAAAAATATCATTAAACGGATAAAAAATAAAAATTGACAAAAGTCTAATTTGTCTGAGAAGATGCCTCGACACACAACAGTGCATCACATACCTCTTCCAGAGCAAGTTTAGTATTTTGCAGGGTTGATGTGGCCTCTTCGAAGATCGACTGAACTGTCTCGAAGTTAGCCTGGATGGGCTTGTAGGCAACATACGCCTCGTTGTAGGCGAGTTGTGCTTCCACCAAGGCGTCGTGTCCTGTTTTGTATGCAACTCGAATGTCATCGGAATCATTGTTGGTGATAGCGACACAGAGAGCATCAAAAACGACTTGAGCGCCATGACAGTTGATGATGGCCGTACGAAGGATATCATACGCAGCCTCACGGTCACGAAATGCATCCTGGAAGTTGGCATACGCAATCTTTTCCTTGACACGGGCGTCAAGGTTGGTGCCATAGGCTGCACGTACTGCGGTACGAGCCGAAAGCACACTCGTATCAACTTCAGACATGTTCGGTGATACTATGGTTTGTAATGTTATACTTTTGTATATATAATAATAATCAATTTTTGTATATATATATTATCTAAAATAATAAAATAATAATCAAGAGGAGCATCCTTATGATTATTGAAAAAAAAGTGTACTAGAATACTGCATTTCTTCAAGTTAATCCAATGCCTTAGACAAGACATCGATCTCACGCTCGATCTTTCGATACTCAGCCAATACAACTGTCTGAGATTCAATGTCGCGTTTGATCCAATCCTGAGGAATAACTCCTTTGAGAGTACTCTGGGCGGTGATGATTCGTTGCTTGAGATATAGGAACTCGGTGTAGATCAGATGTGATTTCTCACAAAGGGCCTTGAAGCGAGTCTTCATGTCTGCAATCTTCTGTTCATGGGGCGTCAGTTGAGCCACCACCACCGGTGCAGGGTCCGGTTGCATCACCACCACCGGAGCAGGGTCTTGTTGCATCACCACCAC
>Ga0164292_10002071_pt1 | contig 16349 bp, 19 predicted proteins | sample GEODES117metaG_FD_111486 | JGI IMG/M metagenome (GOLD analysis project Ga0164292, IMG submission 111486) | Eutrophic lake water microbial communities from Lake Mendota, Wisconsin, USA - GEODES117 metaG | ecosystem: Environmental > Aquatic > Freshwater > Lake | place: USA: Lake Mendota...
AGATTAGATTGCTTAATTGGTGCTTGATACTTATCAAACGAACCGTGATCGTTAGCGTGATCAACATTCATTAGATAGATACGACCTGTATCCTTACGCTCTTGGAGGAATGCAGAGAACAAGTCAAGTGCTGAAACAGTCTTCTTACGAATATCAGGATTCTTTTCTGCGGCCTCATACAAGTCACGAAACTTGTCGACGTCGACAAAGAAAGCATCGTACATTTCAGGCACATCATTCGGACTGAACAGAGTGATGTTGCCGCTTGTCAACAAGCGTTCGTACATGACCTTGTTGAACAGGATTGAATAGTCTAAGTTACGAACACGGTTTTCGTCAGTGCCCTTGTTGTTCTTGAGGACCATAAGGTCTTCAATTTCCAAATGCCAAAAGACAGTATGAATAGTAGCCGAACCACCACGCACACCGCCCTGGCTGCATGACTTGGTAGCTGCCTGAAACAACTTATAGTAAGGAATGTTGCCTTCAGACGTAGCATCACCATTACGTACTGGTGCACCCAATGCACGAATGGAACTAGCACCAATTCCAATTCCTGCCTTCTGGCTAACATACTTTATAATAGCGCCAGTTGTAGCAATGATAGAATTGAGTGAGTCACCAGCTTCAATTACCACACATGACGAGAACTGACGCTGTGGTGTGCGCAGTCCGGACATGATTGGTGTAGGCAACGAGATTTCAAAGTTGGACACTGCATCATACATGTCCTTAACCCAGCGGAGTCGAATTTCCTTTGAGTAGTTTGCAAACAGTGTCATTGCAATGAGCATATTAGCCATCTGCGGAGTTTCGTAAAACTGCTTGGTAGCACGGTTCTTAACAAGATACTTTCCGCGGAACTGCTCCATGCCAGCATATGCTATGTTGAAGTCCCTGTCATGATCAATGTGCTTGTTGAGCCACTCGAATTCATCGACGTCGTACTTGAACAAGAGTTCGCGATCGTAGTAACCGGCATTAACAGCACGTTCATAGTGTTCATATAGAGAGCAAGGCTCAGGTTGAGCATAGACTTCCTTTCGCAGATGGTAGTTAATCAAACGAGAAGCCACGTACTGATAGTTTGGCATGTCCTCGTCAATCAATTCAGCCGAAGCCTTGATCAGAGTTTCATGGATATCCTTAGTCTTGATCTTGTCGTAAAACTGCACCTGAGACTTGATTTCTATTTCAGATGCGGAAACCCCAGTAAGGCCTTCACAAGCCCATTGGACAACTTTATGAAACTTTTGTAGATCGAGAGGCTCAAGTTGGCCTCCCCTCTTAGTAACTCTGATCATTTATTACCTCTTTATTGATTGTTAGTTAGACGTTCTTCAACGTCGACACGGTACTGTCTCCAGCCGCGGAAGTTCTTGTAATATACCTCATTCACGCTAGTGCTAGCCATTGCTTGATGCTCGGTTGGCGATGCATGAATCGGTACCGATCCAACCAACTGATCATGAAGTCGAACGTCCTTATCAATGCTTGGCTTTACACCATCATGTGTCAGATAAGAGACTCGAGCGCAACGGGCAGTTGAGATCTTGAATAGAGTTTCTAGAGTAAGCTTACCATCAATATATGCCTGCTCTTCTTCATCAGTAACATATGGGAGATGCAACTCGCGGTACTGTGGCCTAGATGCAATCATAGCCGCATGTATAGCAATGGCTAGCTCGCAAATCTCGGGCTGAGCATCTGGATGGTTGCGCAGCTCAAAGAAGTTATCCCAATCGGTAGCGGTAACAATAACAGAGATGCACTGCCACGGCTCAAGTAGGCGATTGAAAGTTTGCTTGTGTGGCTTAGAGATCTTGTTAACAGCCCAGACTGCACCGCAAACCATACGGCCAGTCCACTTCCAAGTCTGCTTAGCAAACCAAAGCTTCAAGCCGGTCAGCTCAGTCTTTGCCTGCATCCCAGGATTGTTAGCACCCCAGTGTGTAGGACCAGCAGGATCATTCCAAACTTGTTTGAGGAATGTAATGATTGGAATGGCGCGAGAGCTAGATGCATTACGGCTAAACACTCGGTGTGTCATAAACTCGCCATGGATGCCTCGCCAATAGCGAAGCTGCATGGTAGTCAGGCGCCTACCCGTCCGCGGATGCAAAGAATCCTTGATAATCTTTACTTCACACGCCATCAGTTGTAGTCTCCGCATGATCTACAATGGCTTGTTCAGCCGCATCGGTAAGGACCTTAAGTAGACCAATCTTTGCCATAGCTTCAAGTGCAGCTCGATCCATATCAATGATCATCATTGCACCGTCTTCATCATCGTGCTCAACGATGTTGACTACTTCAATCTTCATGACTTTCTCCAAATATTAAATGCAAGCTTAGCTCGCAGATCGTTGTGTGTATTAGTATCTATGATGTAGCGAACGAAGTCTGCAGACATGCCTTGCATCACCATCTCGTTCACATCCTTGTGCACAAGATTAGTTGGCCATATACAGACATTATAACCATTGAGAATGGATTTGTCAATCTTTTTGACAGTATCCTTGTTTCTAGGTTCGTTGTCGTAAACAACTACCATGTTCTTCTTAGGAAGACCTACAGTCGCCGAAATTAGATCACCACCAGCCGTAGCAATTGAGTTGGGGATGAACATAGAATCAATCGGTCCTTCAAATACGTAGTACTTTTTGTTATAGTCAATAGCGTCAAGACCATAAATCTTTTGTACGGACTCGTCATTCACGATAGTGATGTATTTACTGGCCGATTTTGGGTCAAAACTACGACCCTGGAATGCATGCATCTGCTGCTTGTCGTTGATGAACGGGATCAATAGCCGCGGCTCATCGTACTTGAGGGCTTTCTCATCAAACTTTTCGGGCACTACTGAGTTGGACCAAGCAAAGAACTTGGGACAATAGAACAGCTTAGCATGATATGGTGTGGGGATCTTTCTCTTGTCAACTACTACCTTAGCAGGATGATTGGCTTTTAGTTGACTGATCTTCTTCAATCCAGCTAGTGGACCAGACTGAAGGAAGACAGGTTTGCGCATCTTGGCAACAAACTCTTCCAACTCCACTTGCTGTGGAGTCTTATTCTCTTTAAGGCGCTCGAGGTTGAACTCGGAGTATGAATTGAAGTCAAAGTTCTTAAGAAAAGTATCAAAGCTATAAGTGATGCTACAATTGTGGCAATGGTATAGCGTCTTATCCTTCTTGGTGTAGATGAAGCCTCGAGCCTTGCGTTTATCGGCCTCAGAGTCACCACAAAAGGGACAACTGAAGTTGATCAATCCACCAGACTTACGTTTGTAGTTCCTAAGCCTTACCGATACAAGACCTAGGTACTTCTGTTCCAACCAAGTCATCATGACAACTAACTCTCAATTCCATCAATTCATAGTCTCATTATACACCACCTCATGATGGAATGTCAACTACTAGCGGAAAAATTTGCTCACTAGTATAGGAATTAGCCATGATGCAACGGACACTACACCCATGGCCATCCAGATATATTTTTGGAGAGATTCAATTTTTGTATTCTGCTCGTCATGCTGGACTTTAGAGTTATTACGGCTGGTTTGTACTTCAGTCCGTAGATCATCATGCATGTCTTTGAAGCGCTCGTCAATTTCACCGCGGCGCTTTTCAAACGAAGCAATCAAGTTGTCAATCGTCTTTTCTTGATAGTTAATTTTTTGCTCGTGGACGGCGAGCATCTTGGACACATCAGCAGCAACACCAGCTAATCTTTGTATTGCTTCATCTATTTTAGAAAATCTAGAATCTTCTGGTGTCATTTTGGAATACCTGGCATTGATCTTTTAAGCATTGGAAATAGGACCCGAAGCTTCTTTTTCTTCTGATGGACTCCAGGTTCGCCTTTAGGTCCTACTCCTATTCCGTCAATACTACCAGTCCCAACATTATTGAGTGGCACAGGAGACTGAATGTCTTCCTTTACGTTATCCATTCCTTATCCTCCTGAGCGCATTTACTATAGTTTGGTCTAGTGGTATTTCGTCCGTATTAACTTGAGTATATTTACCAACGTTGTATAAAACCGTAGGAAGAGCATTTAGTAATATCAAGAAAGGCTTAATACAGTGATATTGCTTTTCAGTCTTCACATAAAGTATCTTTGCCAAGTGAACACCAAAACAATTATGCAAGGTAATCACATGATTTAGAATTAGTCTTTCTTTTAACTCACCAGAGTCTTCATATTTTGTCAGTAACTTTTTTATATATCGGATCCGACTCAAGTCTTCTAAAAATTCATCTGAACTCTGCATTCCAGGATTATCATAAACCTTGGCACAATATACTAAAAAATTTTCTTCTGTGAGTCGTTCCTTAATCAAATCTACTACCAGGTCTCAGTGAGAGTAGTCTTAGCCCACCTATTATTAGCTACACATACGTATAGATTTGTACTGTTATATGCAATTTGTCCTGGAGTACCGGTAGATGTATTGCTGGTTGGAACTGAATTGGATATAAACTTAGCTGGTATAGAATTAGCAAAATTTCCAGCGGTGATTGTTCTTACACTGGCATTACCAGATGGATTCACTAAGACAACCACCCTGTCCGTTGAAGACAGGGTGGTGGCTACAGGAAGCGCAGATACCTTTACTTCTGACATTTTATAAGTTACCTATTAAGTACCAGGGAAGAAGGTATCATCGGTTGATGCATCATTAGCGGATGCCGGAGTACCATATGCTGCAGTCTGAGCGCCGAGAGAGCCCATAGCAACCAATGTTTCATGATGTACACGGCCAGCACGGCCACCAAGAGTAATTGTTACTGTACCGCTAGTTGAAGAAGCTAGATTTGCAGAGAATGTTGCACCGGATCCACCAGATGCACCGCCGGTTGAATTGGAAATTGTAACAACTGCAGTGCTGTTTGCCGCTGTATTAGCAAACAAACCCTTATTGGTAATAGAGAATGTTAGAGTACCACCAGTTCCATTTGTTGAAACGGTAGCAGCTGCATTTACAGCACCGTTTGATACAGTAATAAGGTCTGTATTGTTGTATCCAGTTGCAGTACCGGTATACTTGATTTCTACCACACCCTTCTCACGGTTAAAAGCAATAGCAGCCATGGTTGTATTGGTAAAACCTGCGCCACCAGAAGTTACCGCAACGGATGTCATATTGCCAGTACCGTTGGATGTAATTGTACCGGTAGCATTTGTTCCGCCGTTTGAAACTCTAATTGTCTCACCGTTGGAAAATCCAGAACCAGCCGCTGTTACTGTGAAAGAAGTTACAGGGCCTGTACCTGCGCGGCGAAGGTTCCAACCTGCATGTGCACCACGCTCAACAGAATTATTCAATACATTGTTAGCCATTTCTGGTGCAGATACACCAAATACGCCGACTGCCATTCCTGAAATGAATGCGCCCGGTGTAGCATTGTTAAACATTGCTACGTCTGTGGCGGCGCGCGAACCGGCAGATGTATTGCCGAAGTGAGCATTAGCTCCGCCGCCGAGTTCAACAGCAGTGTATGTACCAATAGGAGCTCCGTTTGACGTCTCCCTTGTAGTTGTGCTGTTTGCAGTAACAGCTTGATCATTTCTACCCCAAAGTGGCATTTCTCTATACTCCTGATGGATTGTTTTTGCTATTTATTCTTTATTTTGTTTTCATCAGAGATAGTGTAGTCAGCTGTATTGTGCTTGACTCCAAACCCACTCTGGTCTTGATTGGCGCCACGAATAGGTGAAGAAACAGAAGTTGGAGGTGTATTACTCTTCAACTTCTTATTCTTCTTTGATTCCGTAATCCAACCGCGAAATGTAAGCATTAGGCCTTTTCGATCCTGTGAACCTCGTGATCACCATAATCATCACTGTCCATCCACTTATCCATTGCCTTTGCATGTGGGAACTTCTTGGAGAATGATGTGCTCTTCATACCCTTTACACCACTGACAATTCTTGGCTCGTGATCTTCAAGACCGCGTTCGGTTGAAGCCTCGGACACATTAAACTTGGATGCAATCTCTTCAAGACGAGCAAGTTCTTCGTTTGAGAATTCTTCGTTGTGAAGCTTGATCTGTGGCTTTGAAACAGTTACAGACTTAGATCTGTTATTATAATCGACTGTATATCTCTTTTCAGACTTATTGTGTAAACCATGATCTATTTCACCGACGTTTCCAACAATACCGTGATAATCCTTACCAGGCGCGTGGATTTTTACTCTTGAACCTATCTTAATGGCTTCATCAATCTGCTCGGCTTCTTCATTTGTTGTCTTGTCGTGCGTAGAATCTGAGCCGGAATAGCGATAACCCATCGTTCCACCAATTCTCTTTGCCTTATATCCCTGTACACCTAGCTTCATATGCTTATGCACAGTATCAGGGCTAACACCTGCTCTCTGACCAATCTTTTCTGCAGAGTGATGTGCAACAAAGAAGTCATTTGGATGCTTAGCTTTATGCTCGTTAGACAAATCCTTGATAGCATTTAACACCTTGGTCTTGGTTGCAAAGCCCTTAGTATTTTCATCAACTGATTCTACTTCCTCGCTGTGGAGCTTCTTCAAGTTCTTCTTGAAGTAATCCACAGCCTTCTGCTTGTAGTCATGACCGTGTTCGTCCTTAGTGAATGTCTTATGTGGCTTCTCGTTAGCAGCCATTACAGTTGCTGATGGAGACTTGTCTGGACGAGGACCTGAGTACGAGACGTAGGGCTTGATAGCTTCTTCAATTTCTTCCTCCACGCCACTATCTTCACGGTCTATTTTGCGAAGCTTTTGAGATGCCTTTACAATACCTTCTCGGCGCGAAGTCTTTACTTGATCAGGTGCTAGTTTTGCAACCTTGGTAACATATGAACCAAGAGTTGACTTCTTTAGCTCATCAATTTGTTCGGCTTCTTCCTTCATTGACTTCTTAATAGCCTTGCGACGATTATGCAAGTACTTGTCTGACTTATCGACATCACCATCGTTGTCAATATCATCATTTTCCTTACCGACCGGATCAAGCTTCTTCTTGCTCTTCTTTTCGGTAACGTCGTCATTGACGTCTCGGTCATTGGTTTCAGGATCGGTATCAACTACCGTCTTACCCTTGCCGACATTATTTGCAGACTCATTTCTCTTCTCTAGAAGTTCACGAGTAGCAGCAATAAGGCTTTCAGGAAGCCCAAAGTTTCTGTTGATTGACATTGATCTTCCTTCGTCAATTTTCTTTGTTTTGATTTCACCAGTCTTAACTAGCTTAGAGTCCTTAGAGTCCGGAGCTGGATCATCCGGTCTAGATACATTCTTAATCTTTACACGAGCCTCAGTACCTGGTGATGCTTGTTCTTCAAGACCCTTGTATTCGATTGACTTTACGGCACTTACACCGTAATTCTTTGCAAGGTGTCGAGAGACTTTATTTCTAGCTTCTCTAGTATCCACTGCGGGAACCTTTAATACAAGCTTTACACCCTTGGGCTTAGCACCAATTGGTTCTAATGTTTTATCATCAACCATCTTATACTGTCTGTCATCATCTGATTTCATACGAACATGAAATACGTGCTTTGCTTCAGTTAAACTATTTTTAGTAGCCATAGCCAGTGTTTCCTTCTTGCGCTTCTCAGCATCAGCTGTGCGATCAGCAATCTTTTTTTCTTTTTCGTTTTTGCTATTAGCTTTTCTATCAGCAACGTCTGCAGCTATTCTAGCATTACGCTGAGCACCATCAGACGGACCTTCACCGTGGTGCTTACCACTCTGCGATGCAGTCCTAATAGTGCGCTTGCTAATTTCGTTACGATAATTTGTTGTCATTTGCTAGAAGCTCTGAGCATCCATCCATGCTTTTCATGAATGTCAATTCGGTCTTGAAAGAAGTTAGCAATTCCGCTCTTGCCGGCCTTTTCAGCCAATCTAAATGCCTTATCAAGTTCTGTAATGAGTTCTACATTATCTGTTTGTAGCTCACTGAGCATTCCTCGAGCATTGGGAATATTGACTTGATCACGAATTACGGAGAGCTGTGAAAATCTAGACATGCTTCCTGGTGCATAAGAATCAAGTGTTCTTAAGTGCTCGGCAATTGTATCTACTGCACCCCATACTTCCGCATAGATATCACCAAATAATGTATGATACTGTGGGAAACCAGGACCTTCAACATTCCAATGGAAGTTATGGGCCTTGAGATAGAAAGCAAAGGTAGAAGCCAGTGCTACCTTCATTTGTTGTGTTAGATCATCCATTATCTGTCTTCTTCTTTCTAGGCTTACGCTTTTTTACTTTCTCTTGTACTGCAATGACAACTTCAGCCACATCAGCCTTGACTTCCTCAACAACAACTTCAGACTTAACGTCTTGCTTAACTTGATTCTCTGTAACCTTATGAGTTTCAGCATCAAGTTTCTTACTGTAATAATGCCATCCTATCATCATGGCAAGGATTACCAGTACTATTACGTATTCCATATTAATTCTCCGTTACCATGCTTTGCAGCTCCAATACCTTGCCTTAGTCTTTGGTCCTGGATTATCACAATTATGTCTAGCTCTAAAACTCTTTCGACGACCTGGAATATGCTTCTTGATGGTCATATTAGGATCGCCAAACTCTACCTTCTTTACATTTCCGGTGCTTGGATTTTTGACGTAGACCTTTGACTTCTTTACGTCACCCTTCATAGGCTTTCCAAGTGACACTGATCTGCCCTGGTATTCAGCTTCATCAATACTTAGGCATTCACGTACTACCTGCTTGATGATCTGACCAGGAGTTGACTTCTTGTAGTTGCTGGTCAGTGCATTAGTACCGATTTCTCTATTGACGGCCTTAATAGGATTCATTGACTCTTGTGCAGACTTAAGTGCGGATGCAGTAGGAGCACCCTTTTCACCAGGCTTGCGCATACGCTCACCAGAACCAGCTGCAATTCGCTTGCGCTTAGCATGTATGTTAGCCCATAGGCCTGTTTTTTCTTCAATGCTCATAGGTTGCTCCTATTGTTATCGCTATTTATAAAAGATATTATCTAGTGACTTCTTCCCAGTCCATAGAGCCATAGACCAATTCGGTGTTTGTGGAAGCTGATACCTCTAGAGTAAGCGCACTGGGCGTACCTGTTAGTCCGTTGCGCTCCAACTGAAACTTAAAGAGTGTCTCTCTTAGGATGTCGATGGATGTACTACCCTGTTGTGTAGAGGTGAAGAATCCACTGGCTAGAATTCTTCCACCTGAAACGGCTGTGCCGGCAATCGTGTACTCAATTGCAGAATCTACACCTGCATCAGCCCACGAGCCGGTTGTCACCGTAGAACCTGCAGCCACTCTCCATGCATAGACACCTGTAGAAACACCCATTAGTGATATAGCGGTAGGAATGACAATAGCATCAAGAGCTGTTGATTTGAGTCTTATGGATACAACGGGATAGTAAGTACCAGCTGTCGTTAATGCCTTAGGTGTGGTGATAGATGTACCTACTGCCTGCTGAAGCCCTCTAAGTTCATAACCACCCTCGGATATAACAGTTGAGCAGACTTGTTTCATTGTGCTAGCAGTTGCTGTAGCTCCGCCATTATTCTTAATCTCGTATCTGACCGGTAGACATGCAGTTGTCATGTATGTAGAAGTTATAAGATTAGCATGATGAAATGAGTGGCAGTGTATTAACTGACCATTGATTACAAACCCGCATCTAACTGTTCCTAGACCAAGCCATTCAATATCAAAGAATGAAATTTGAGCCTTGCTTATATCAAGGGTAATACCGGATGGACTTGATGGAACAGCACCTAGAAGTGTATCTACATTCCAATTTGATTGCGCCACACGAGTTTCTGATATGCTACCACCGACGTATGATCTCTCAACAAAATAGAGTGTTGAGCCGTCAAGCTCTAGAAAGACACCATTTTGCGCACCAAAATAACCAACCCTTTGTCTTAGGTTTGTCTTAGCAGCATTGAATACAAAGGTGTTTAGATTCTGCAATGACTTACCCGGCTGGTAAGCAAATACTTTAGTAGTTTCTCTAATTATTTCAGCATTTGATGTTGTAGGTAAATTCAGTTCAATAAGACCTGCATTTGCATTATGTGCATAAGTAGCACCTGCAGTATTTGAAGTGTTCCACAATCCATTATCTTTATAACGATGTGAAGAATCAAAGAGTGTTAATGGTTGTGACACTCTTGCCCGGCCAAACGCATCAACTGCAGTTCCTGATGGATTAGCAGGTCCAACAAGATTACCGTACTGATCGGCCAACATGACCACTTCAAAGATAGTCTTGCCATCTGGTAGATACTGATGCGAATCTTTTCTAAATTGTGCCATTAACTCTGTCTTTCCAACGATTCTCGAATGACACGGAGTACCGTGCCAAATCTTATAATTCCTGTTGTATTATTTAGCTCTTCCTTAAGCTTCTTAGGCTTTGGAGGCTTTACAGGCTTTGGTGCATTCATACCAGCTTTTACATCGTCAAACATTTCTTGAGCATGTGCAGGACTTACGTGATCTGGAATTCCCTGTTTGAAGCCCCGCAGGTTATTTGCTGCTACGTGTGCTCGCATTTTTGATGCCGACATACCAGCCACACCTTCTGCATCCGGATCTCTTTCACCAGCAGACACAACATTGACAGACTTGAAGTTGAAGTCCTTGCCTGGTCCATTATACTGATCAATGAGCTTCTTAAAATGTTCTACACGATCTGAACCTGCAACCATAGTCAGATGAGTTACACCTTTACCGTGCAGGGCCTTAAGATGATGCATGAATGTAGGCATTTCTTTGGTTGCAGCAGACAAATTAGCACCTGGAAAGAATCTCTTAGCATGCTTGAGCTTTTGTTCAGCGCTCAATGGATTACTAGCAGGATCTTGTGTATGTGAAAGTACAATGGAATGATCAGCATTATTTGCTTTGGCAACTTCCTTGACTTTATCAACGAGGGCTGCATGACCAACAGTCGGTGGGTTCATTCGACCGAATGCAAATACGTGATGAACTTCTTTGTCAGGCGGTGGTGTTGCCGCAGGATCGGTACGACCACGATTATTAGCAAAGTTAAAGCGACTGAACTCGGCTCTATCAACTAGCTTAGTAGGACGACCATTTCTTGTTGACACAAAACCTTCAGGCTTTACTTCATCACCACCGACGCTATGCTCAAATTCTGTTGGATTACCAAGAGCCTTGATTAAGGTATCCTTGGCCCTTTGTAGATGCCCGTGCATCTCAAGACCGGCAGAAAATCCTGGACCATGTTGTCTGACACGATCAATCATGCCATTGAACTGCTCATTCTTTCTACCTTTGGCAGCATCGGTCTTTACCTTTGCAGCTTCAGTATCACGTCTCTTTTCTAGATGCTTTACGTAACCATCAGTGGTTGGTTTAGTACCATCCCTAACTGTGCTATTAATGTACATCTTTAGATGAGAATCATGATCGCTCATTGTGTCTAGAGCTTCAGGAGTAATTCTTCTGTAAGAATCTAGAGCCCGAGCCATATGGCCTTCATATTCCTTTTGTGATGCTTCATCATGCTTGTGATTAACATCAGGACGAACTTCTGGGTTGACTAGATTAACATGTGGATCTTGTCTGAATGCTCCATGGTCAACATCAAATCCGGCTTTCATATCGTCCAACTTCTTGCCGGCATACTTGGTATGAACCACAAAACCCATCTTTGATGCTGCTATTTTTCTACCTTGAGCAGATTCCTTATCAGCACCGTATGTAATTGTATTAGGTGTGAACTTGTACTTTCCGTTTTCATCCCTCAAGTCATCATGATCATAAAGGAAGTCACCTTGGTAAACACCGCCACCATGTGGCATTACCTTAGGTAGATGATCTAGTGCTGACTTGAGTTTTGAAGCAAGTCCTGGCGCATGACCATGGTTTCTATCTATGTCTTCATGACTATAATTGATCTTTGGATCAGCATTAAATGCAGACTTGGATGCTACAAAAAATCTGCCGGTTTCTGGGTGATGTCCAAAGACCACACTTGGAGAGCCGTCATATTTTACAGTTACTTTAGACTTTGACTTTTTACCACGCATAAAGTTGTGTAAATCATCAAGATTATCCGCTGCATGCTTGATTCCTTCATCCCCGCCATGGATGATATGATCTTCTGCATGCTCAAGATGTTTGAGCTTATCTACGTCTAAGGACTCAGTCAGGAAGTTTGTAAAGGTCAGCATCTTTTCTACCGCTTTCATCTTGTGTATTTAAGTTCGTAGTTGATCCAACCCTGCTTACATGACAGATCAGTAGCTGCAGATTTGTAACCAATGAACTTTAGCTGAGTACTAGCACTGCTCAACCAGTTAAATTTTAACTCTCCATTGAGCCAATCAGTTATATTTAAGTTTCCTTGCCAATAGTCTTTACCGCGCAAAATTTCTTTTATTTGTTCTACGCTCTTTGGATCATTATCCAATGCGGTTGCAATAGCTTTGTTAAAGAAATTACTCATAGTTAATGGCAAATCTTTTATACTTGGATCTTTTTGCTTTATGGCAGTCAATACAAGATTGAGAGTTTCATTATTGAGTTGCTTTTGTAAAGCAAGATCATATACCTTAGATGGATCGGGAACTTCTTTGGACGATAATTTTAAAATATTTCTTATGCCATAAGTGTAGACTATCTGTCTAGATTTATTAAAGGCCAAGCCATTAGAACTAGCAGTTTCTAATATGTCTTTAAAGACACTTTTTTGTAACTTATTTTTATTTTTTATACCAGTTTCGAAAATATTGCTAAAAAAGCTAGCCTGAGCCCCTCTACCAAATTTAGAACTTATTGAATAGTAAGTTCCATCTTGCATCTTAATAAAGCTATCAACACCAGAAAATTGAGGATCCGTAGGTAAGTAAAATTTTTCTGGTGTTCCTCTAAATGGATTGGTTGCAAAGAACTTATTTGTATTTCTTGAAAATAATACCCAGCCAGGAAGTACTTCACCAGCATAAACACCGATTATATTTTTCTTTCTTATGGAAATTTCTGGGTCCCATATAAACTTACCGGTTCTAAAGAAACCTTCAAATGTATCCGCTACTGATTCACCCAATAAATTGTTATTTCTAGAGCCATTTATAATAGACTTTTCTATTTCTTGAGCACTAGTAAAGGCAACACAAGAGATACTTTCACCCATCGAATTGAACTTAGCACTTTTGCCTAATGTAGTAAATACTCTAGAATCTAATTGAGTCAAACTTCCTACAGTCTTTGAATCTGCTTCGGGCTTTGCCAAGACGGTAAGATTATTTATAGTTACACCACCAACCGAACTTTTCCATCCTGGACCTGAAGTTACGTATTTACCGTTTAATGTTTTGGCAATCGACTTCAAGGCATCTCTACGTTCTGTATCCGGAATGTAGATAATCAGTCTCTTTTGTGTATCAGTAACTATCTTTTCATAACCAAGTCTTTTCAGTTCTTCTGTAAGCTTGGCTACTAAATTTATATTAGACATTTGTGCTTTGGAATTCCATGGCTAAATTCTCCACATTACTTTTGTGCTATTTATGCAAAAAGGGGCCGAACCTTGCGGCCCGACCCCTTTGATATAAAGTGTAGCGTTACTGGGCGGAACCCCACCGTACTCCCAGCTCTTCCTTTCGGTTATCCCCTATGCCACAACGATGTCTAGAACATCTAAACGCTACTTCAGTACTGTTATTTATTCACCAGTTATGAATTTTTAATATTAACTTGAAGAATATTTTTGACCATGAAGGATGGTGTCTCACCTTCAAAGCCTGAGCCCTTGTTCAACTTGCTGAGCATAGAAAGTGCCGGCATCTTATGATCAGTAGACATAATGTACTGATCAGTCTTTTTCTCCTTGATCAAGTAGTTGCCAGAATACTGTTCGAGTACATAATTCGGCTTGTTCTTCACTTGAAGTTCTCCATCTTGCTACGATCAAACTTAGAACGCTTCTTGAAAAAGTCAGAGTCACGTTCACCAAACTCGGATTTATCCATCACTGGTTTGTCATCCATTAAGTCTTGTGCTGACTCATCCACATCATATAGTCGCATCTTTGACCTATCCACTCCAATCACAAAGCGCTTGTATCTGGATGGGTCGGTATACCTGTTCTTCAACTGCTTAACCATCAACTGGCTCAATGCTTCTAGTTCCTCACTATTAATAAGGGCAAACATCGAGTCAGCAGTAGCAGGCAGACCAAACGATTCAGACGTATCGGTTAGATCCACATCGCTGTTACTGAAGCCAGAACGCGTAGTCTGTGTTGCAGTCATAATAGGAATATTGAACTCTACTGCCAGACCTCTAAGCTCTTCTGCAATAGCCTTGACGTAAGTATAGCTGTTCACATTTGCTGTATACTTGATCCTGCTAGAAGCACAAATATTGATATAGTCAATATAGACCATGTCAGGTATAAAGTTCTTCTTGAGTCTAAGCTCATTCAGAAGGTGTCTGAAGTTTGCAGAGCCTGCAGAAGAGGTAGGATATTCCTTGATGATGAGCCTACCGGTAGTCTTACTCTTTACCTTGGCAATCTTCTTCTGGAAAGACTCCAGTGACATCACCGACAATTCTTCAATTGTCACATCGAGAAGATTGGCGTCAATACGTTCTGCAATACGTTCCTCAGCCATTTCCATGGTGATGTATAGAACATTCTTGCCATCAAGTAAGTTACCAGCCGCACAGTGACACATGAATAGTGACTTGCCGACTCCGGTATTGTGGGAAGATACAGATTCAGTAAAGTATCGGTGATTTGGATGATTTACATTAATGTCTACGATGGGAATAAGATCGTACGTCTTTCTCACACTACCTCGCACATATCCATTGCGTGTAAGAAAGTGAGCAGTTTCTATCTTGGATAGCTGATCAGCACTTACCCATCCCACGGTTGTCTCAAATAGATGCTCGGCATTACATCTGATGAGATCTGAGTTATCCTCTAGCTGAAGAATGTACTCTTCATACATTCCCTTATCAATGAAATAATTTACACCTACCCAACCGTCGGGAGAGTCTACTTCGATTTCGTATCCTTGAGCTAGGAGTTCTTTAATTTTGCCAATAGGGATTTCAGACTCATGCCATTCATTCATCATAAGATGTCTTTCCTTATAAATAGAAATGTAGGTCACGGAGTTGGCGCTCCCACCTACTCTAGAACCATTAGGGAGATTCCAGCATGTACTATATATCACTGTATTATAACCTATGCTCCAGCAGAAGTCAATTAAAAGAGCACTGGGGTAAGGGATCTGGTCTTCATAGACATCATATTGTACCTCGTCATATGGGTGGAACTGATGATCAGAACTTTACATATCTTACACCAAGAGAGCATATTATAGCTCACTTCTTGTTGTGGAAGATACATAAAAATCCTAACGACTTGAGATCAATGCATATGCTTGGAGCAGAACTATCTATCGAGCAAAGAAGAATAGTGGGTATATTTTGTAGAGATAACCAGATAGGTTTCTTTTCCGCCAAGAAAGAAGTCGACCGTGATATCTGGCGAGCAAGAGGCATTGAATCCCAGAAAAATAGCGGTAGTAAAAACTCTTTCTACTTCTGGTCCACAGAGGAAGGAAGAAAAAAGAGATCAGCTATGGGTGGTAAAGCTGGATCTAGAACTCAGATCAAAAATAAAACTTCCATCTTTGATCCTACCGTTCAAAGAAAGGCCGCAGTATTAGGCGGAAAGGCAATGAAAGGTATGATCTGTATTTCAAAAGATGACCACCGCACCAGAGTCAAGCCAGAAAACCTTGAGTTGTTTTTAGAACAAGGCTATAAGAGAGGTTGGTTGTCTTAATTATTCTTTCTCATCCGGATACGGATCTTTGTATCCGGATGAACACAGCCGGCCAGAATTACATTCAGCGTCTTGTTCGGCAAACCGCCCTTTGTGATCTTGTTGAAGTACTCAAGATTGAATGGGACTCGATTTTCCTTGCGGTGGTAGAACTCAAATCGCGACTCTGCATCATCAAGAAAACTATGCCCGATGCTTGTATCAAAACTTACCGCTAGAGCATCAGAAAGGATCTTAGGAATTGCTTCCTTAGTATGCTGCTCATCCTTGTTGTCAAGAATCTGAATCGACTTCATGATGCCGTTATAGACGGCTTTCTCTTGACAAAACCTCTCAGTCTTCTCTACGATCCATTCCAAATCAGTTTTTGGATCGTAGGTTAGGATACCAATGGTTCCCTTGACGGCGTCATATAGATTTTGATCTACGCCATTCTTAGAATCCAGATCAATCAGCAAAGTCTCAACTGTAGGAAACTTGTTAAACTTATGGACATAGGACTCAATGAGCTCAAACAGGAT
>Ga0164292_10002076_pt1 | contig 16322 bp, 13 predicted proteins | sample GEODES117metaG_FD_111486 | JGI IMG/M metagenome (GOLD analysis project Ga0164292, IMG submission 111486) | Eutrophic lake water microbial communities from Lake Mendota, Wisconsin, USA - GEODES117 metaG | ecosystem: Environmental > Aquatic > Freshwater > Lake | place: USA: Lake Mendota...
GACAATGTGACGATGACTGTTGAGTTGGGTAAGCCAATTGCGATGGATGAGGGTTTGCGTTTTGCTATTCGTGAGGGTGGTCGTACTGTTGGTGCAGGCCGCGTCACCAAGATCTTGAAGTGACCTTCACAAAATCGATATAGATAGGAACGGCCATGGCCAAAAGCGATAAAAGAGTGAAAATTACGCTCGAATGCACCGAGTGCAAAGAGCGCAATTACATCACTATGAAGTCAAAGATCAATGATCGCGAACGTCTTGAAATGAAGAAGTTCTGCGCCAGAGATCGCCGACATACTCTTCACAAGGAGACCCGCTAACCACGGGTCGCCTGTGTGGGGCAGAGGGCAGTAGCTCAGTTGGTAGAGCATCGGTCTCCAAAACCGACGGTCGGGGGTTCGAGTCCCTCCTGCCCTGCAAATACACGTTCGACTAAAACACGAAACATCACACACAAAGAGAAGAACAGAAAAGAACACCAGTCATGTCAATGGATCTAAACCGCGAGCAAAAGCGCGCGCTGAAGCGCATGGGAGCCCTTAATGAACAGGGCAACCCCACGCGCACACCGCCGCAGTCTCGTTCGCGCAATCCTGAAGACAAGCGCACTGGTCCAGTGCAGTACCTGCGCGAGGTTCGCGAGGAAATGAGCAAAGTCGCATGGGCCAAGTGGCCAGAAGTGCGTCGTTACTCACTCGTTGTTCTTGCAACAGTCATTGTGTTCACCGCATATGTCGGTGCACTCGACTTTGTGTTCGGATTCTTCTCCACCTGGTTGTACAAAGACTGAGTTGCGAGAGATAGATAGAGGCCCCCAATGAGCGACGAATTTTCCAGCACAACAACCGAAGAAGAGACACCCGAAGTGGTTCTTGATCTCACCGACGACGTCACAGATGAAGAATCATCTAGTGAAGACGGTGAGTTTGAAGAAGTAGAAGACGCAGATCCTGCATGGGCGCGTCCGGGTAAGTGGTACGTCGTACACACACAAGCCGGGTACGAAAAGAAAGTTGATGCCAACTTGCGCACTCGTATCCAGTCAATGGCCATGGAAGATTCGATTTACGAAATCGTGATCCCCATGGAAGACGTTGTTGAATTCAAACAAGGTCGCAAGCAGACAGTGCAAAAGAAGGTGTTCCCCGGATACATCTTGGTGCGTTGTGAGATGGACGATCAATCATGGTTCTGTATTCGCAACACGCCGGGCGTTACTGGTTTTGTAGGTCAAAGCCATAAAGGACAAAAGCCCACTGCATTGTCACGTCGTGAAGTGGAAACGTTCCTCACTGCAAAGGGAGATGGTCAAGCAGCGCCAAAGCGCAAGGCACCAAAACTCGAGTTCGATGTTGGCGAAAGCGTTCGCGTGAAGGAAGGCCCATTCGCCGACTTCAACGGCACCATTGCCGAGATCATGCCGGAGCAAATGAAGTTGAAAGTTCTCGTCAATATTTTCGGTCGCGAAACATTGGTGGAGATGGACTTCAGTCAGGTTGCGAAGTTGTAGTCATTCGACGACACAGCGCAACATCACAAACAAGATTTATAAAGAGGAAACATCATGGCAAAAAAGAAACTTGCAGCAATAGTAAAAATTCAGATTCCTGCCGGCAAAGCAACACCTGCACCGCCGGTTGGTACTGCACTTGGACCTCACGGTGTGCAGATCATGGACTTCGTGAAGCAATACAACGCTGCGACCGAAGCACAAGCTGGCACCATCATCCCAGTGGAGATCAGCATCTTTGAAGATCGTTCATTCACCTTCATCTTGAAGACACCACCAACTCCAGTTCTCATCCGTGAGAAGGCTGGTATCGACAAGGCTTCACAGACTCCTGGCAAGACCGTGGTCGCTTCGATCTCAGAAAAAGATGTGGAAGACATTGCCAAGATCAAGATGCCCGACTTGAACGCCTACGACATGGAAGCTGCCAAGCAGCAGGTCCGCGGAACAGCACGTTCCATGGGCATCGAAGTCAAATAATTACGTCCGTTGGCACGTAAGTGCCGGTAGATATATCAATCACATAACTCACGGTTGCAGGGACTACCTCGCCCGCACCAACAACAAAGGAGAGAGGGAGGCGTTATGCCACTAGGAAAGAAATACAAGGCTGCCATCGCGCTCTATGACCGCGACGAGCAATTCACACCAACAGAAGCAGTTGCGTTGGTGAAGAAAACAGCCAGTGCAAAGTTCGACGAATCAGTTGATGTTGCAATCCGATTGGGTGTTGACCCACGTAAAGCAGACCAGACAGTTCGTGGAACCGTTGCTCTTCCTGCCGGTACCGGCAAGACCTTGCGCATCGCAGTTGTTGCATCTGGCGAGGCCGCTAACGAAGCTCGTGCCGCTGGCGCCGACATTGTTGGTGCCGACGATCTTGCTGCCGAAATCGAAAAAGGCAAAATGGACTTCGATCTCATGATCGCTACCCCTGACATGATGCCCCTCGTTGGTCGTCTTGGTCGCGTGCTTGGTCCTCGTGGTCTCATGCCAAACCCCAAGACCGGCACCGTTACACAAGACGTTGGCCGCGCAGTAGAAGAGTTCAAGGGCGGAAAAGTCGAATACCGCACCGATCGCTACGGCAACGTGCACGTACGCATCGGCAAGGCATCTTTTACCCCCACCGATCTCGAGACCAACTTGCGAGCTGTTCTCGATGAAATCCAGCGCGCAAAGCCCGCATCTTCAAAAGGCAAATACCTGCGCAAAATTACGTTGTCGACAACCATGGGCCCTGGAGTCAAGGTTGACGTCAACCGGTTGCGTACAGCCGAGTGAGCCGTAGGCTCAACCCTTACAACTGATCTCTTGGTTCTTGCCCGAGACATCTGGTCCGGTTCGCCGGTCAATGAGACTTGTTCTCGCCAGATTAGGCGGACTCCTCGCGATGTGGATTATGTCGATTGTTTCGATGTCCCACTTGGTGCGGCGTTCGTGTTGAGCGAGCGCCCCGGGTGAAGTGACACAACATAACCACATGTAGAGGACACACCAAGGAGGTGAAATGTCAACTGTCCGTTCCGAGAAGGAAGCAGTCGTTGCGGAAATCCGTGAGAAGTTGCAGGCATCTGATGCAGCAATCCTTACTGAGTACCGCGGTCTTACTGTGACTGAACTTGCAACATTGCGCACATCATTGCGTGGCGTTGGTGCTGAGTACCGCGTGTACAAAAACACCCTCGCTCGTTTTGCTGCTCGCGATGCAGGTGCAGAAGGTCTCGATGAGATGCTCACTGGCCCATGTGCTCTGACTTTTGTTCAGGGCGATGTCGCTGCTGTTGCAAAAACACTCAAAGACTTCGCAAAGACCCAGCCATTGCTCGTTATCCGCGGCGGTGTTATAGCCAATAAGGCTGTTTCCGCAAAAGATGTCGAAGTATTGGCCGATCTGCCTTCGCGCGAGGTCATGCTGTCGCAACTCGCTGGTCTTATGCAGGCTCCGCTTGTCAAGACCGCAGGTTTGCTACAAGCACTGCCACGCAATGCCGCGTACGGCATCAAAGCTCTTATCGACAAGAAAGAGCGAGAAGCCGCATAGCGCGTTCTGATAACTCATTCATTTATTCACATAATCACGATTTACAAAATCACAAACTTTCAAAAAACACTTATACAACAAGGAGATGAGCACAATGGCTCTCACAAAAGACGACATTCTTGACGGCATCGCAGCCCTCACCGTTATCGAACTCAAAGAATTGCTTGATGCATTCGAAGAGAAGTTCGGCGTAACCGCTGCAGCACCAGTTGCTGTGGCAGCTGCTGGAGCACCTGCTGGCGGCGGAGCTGCAGCTGCAGAAGAAAAGGACGAATTCGACGTCATCCTCGCCGATGGTGGCGCTCAGAAGATCCAGGTCATCAAGGTGGTTCGCGAACTCACCAGCCTCGGCCTCAAAGAAGCCAAGGACCTCGTCGATAGCGCACCAAAGCCAATCCTCGAAAAGGCGAACAAGGACGATGCCGAGAAGGCAAAAGCCAAGCTCGAAGAGGCCGGCGCAACCGTCGAACTCAAGTAATTACGCGCAAGCGTTCACACACGATGGGCTCTGGCCCAGTCACAATCGTCCCGTCTGGCCATGTGCCAGGCGGGACGACTGGCATATCGGCCCCTTTTACCACTTTGGGTCCTTGCCGGTGGGGATTGGGGTCCCAGCGCGCTAGCGTGTTGAGTTGCCGTGTCTTGCCCTCAGTGTCTTTGTCATCCCCAAAATCAGCTTCGTGCTTTTTTTGGCATGTCTATACACCCAGTGCAAGAGCCGTCACTCCTTCTTCCTAAAGACCGTCAGGAGTAATCTGTGTCCCCTCGTTCTGCGCAGCGTGATCGTTATTCATTCGCAAACCTCGAAGAGTCGTTGGAGTTACCCGACCTCATCGATATTCAGCGCAAGTCATTCGACTGGTTTATGAAAGAAGGTCTCATTGAGACCTTCAACGACATCTCACCAATCAGCGACTACAGCGGTGATCTCACACTCGAGCTTGAGTTTGATCCCGAAGATGAAGACCTGTGCCCAGGTCCCAAGTTCACAGAGGCCGAGTGTCGCGAACGTGAAATGACGTTTGCAACACCAGTGTTTGTACGCGCACGTTTTGCAAACCGTGGTACTGGCGAAATCAAAGAACAAGTTGTGTTCATGGGTGATTTCCCGAAGATGACCAACAAGGGAACATTCATTATTAATGGCACCGAGCGCGTTGTTGTTTCGCAGCTCGTGCGTTCACCTGGCGTCATCTTCGAGCCAGGCGAACGTTTCCGTCTTCGTAACTTGTCCAAGCACCAGTTGGTGAAAGGAACCGTCCACCCATATCGCGGTGAATGGCTCGAGTTCGACGTAGAGCACAAGCCAGGCAAAGATGTCACAGCAGGTACACGTGTTGCACGTAAGCGTCGTCTCAGCATCTTTACATTGCTTCGCGCCCTTGGTTATGACGAAGAAGGTGCACCAGGCTTCCTCGATCGTTTCGTGAACTACTTCGACTTCCTCGAAGGTCAGTGGGAGAAAGAGCGCAACCTCTTCATCACTCGCGATGAAGCGCTTCTCGAGATCTACAAGCGCGCACGTCCAGGTGAGCCAGCATCAATCGAATCAGCACGGGCATATTTTGAAGGTGCATTCTTTGAAAACCGTCGTTACGACCTCAGCCGTGTTGGTCGTTATAAGTTGAATCGTAAGTTGGGCGCAGAAGTTGCTCGCCTCAACGAAATGTTTGGTCTGCCACTCGACGTCATCGATCTTCCAACAGAAGACCAAGATGTGTTGTCACGTTGTGAGATCGTTGCGGCAATTTCGTACATGTTGCACTTGGTGAAGCATGCTCCTGGTTATCGTCTCGACGACCAAGACCACTTTGCAAACCGTCGTATCCGTTCGGTGGGCGAGCTCATTCAGAACCAGGTTCGTATTGGTTTGTCTCGTATGGAGCGTGTTGTGCGCGAGCGCATGACCACTCAAGACGTTGAAGCAATCACGCCACAAACCCTCATTAACATTCGCCCTGTTGTGGCAGCAATCAAAGAGTTCTTCGGAACATCTCAGTTGTCACAGTTCATGGACCAAGTGAACCCACTGTCTGGTCTTACACACCGCCGTCGTTTGTCGGCACTTGGACCTGGTGGTCTTAGCCGTGAGCGCGCAGGTTTCGAAGTTCGAGACGTTCACTTCTCGCACTATGGACGTATGTGTCCGATCGAAACTCCAGAAGGTCCAAACATTGGTCTTATTGGTGCATTGTCAACTTTTGCTCGCGTGAACGAATTTGGTTTTATCGAAAGCCCATACCGTCGCGTTGTAAACGGCAAGGTCACCGACGAAATCGTGTACATGGCCGCCGACGAAGAAGAGAACTACGTCGTTGCTCAGGCAAACACGCCTGTCAATCCCGACGGTACGTTTGCTGGCAATCGCATTCTCGTGCGCCGCTCACCGCAGGCTGCAAGCCTCGATGACCTTCGCAAGATGCTTGAAGCCGAAAGCTTCTTCGGTGCAACCACCGACATCGCTGCAGTGACACCAGAAGAAGTCGACTACATCGACGTGTCGCCAAAGCAGATTGTTTCTGTTGCAACAGCACTTATTCCGTTCCTCGAACACGACGACGCAAACCGCGCGTTGATGGGTGCAAACATGCAGCGTCAGGCTGTGCCATTGGTGCGCGCTGAAGCTCCATATGTTGGTACTGGTATCGAAAAGCGCGCAGCGCTCGACGGTGCAGACGTAGTTCTTGCAGAAGAAGATGGTGAAGTGGTGCAGATCACTGGTGACACCATTGTCATGAAGTACGCAAGCAAGAGTCGCAAGACCGAACACGTGCTCATGAAATTCAACCGTTCAAACCAAGACACATGCATCAACCATGTTGTGCGTGTTGAAGAAGGTCAGCAGGTAAAGAAAGGCCAGCTGCTCGCAGATGGTCCAAGTACCGATCTTGGCGAGCTTGCACTTGGTAAGAACTTGCTCGTGGCACTTATGCCATGGGAGGGCTACAACTTCGAAGACGCAATCATCTTGAGTGATCGTTTGGTGAAAGACGATGTACTCACATCGATTCACATTCACTACTACGAAGCAGATGCTCGCGATACCAAGCTTGGTCCAGAAGAAATCACACGCGACATTCCGAACTTGTCAGATGAGATCGTTCGTGACCTCGACGAATTCGGCATCATCCGCGTTGGTGCAGAAGTTGGTCCTGGTGACGTGTTGGTGGGCAAGGTCACACCAAAAGGTGAAACCGAACTCACTCCAGAAGAGCGCTTGTTGCGCGCAATCTTTGGTGAGAAGGCTCGCGAAGTTCGAGACACTTCTCTCAAGGTTCCACACGGTGAAGGCGGACGAGTTATCGACGTCAAAGTGTTCTCACGCGACAGCGGCGACGAATTGCCACCAGGTGTCAACCAGTTGGTAAAAGTGTTCGTTGCTCAGAAGCGCAAGATTTCTGTTGGTGACAAGCTCGCTGGTCGTCACGGCAACAAGGGTGTTATCTCAAAGATTCTCCCAGTCGAAGACATGCCATATCTTGAAGACGGAACTCCTGTCGACGTCATCTTGAACCCACTTGGTGTTCCAAGCCGAATGAACGTCGGTCAGGTTCTTGAAGCACACCTTGGATATGCCGCTCGTTGGGGCTGGACGGATCCAAAGTCGGGCAAGAAGGTTGGTGATGCACCGGTGCGTGGCACCGAGCGCAAGACTCGCCCTACAACTGCTCCTGCAACGTTCATTGCAACTCCGGTGTTCGACGGTGCGCAGTGGGACGAAGAGGAAAAGGCCAACAGGCACCCAACGATTCAGCAGATCTTGAAAAACCTCGAACCAGAGAGCATCGATGGTCAGCGTTTAGTGAAGCCCACCGGCAAAGTGCGTTTGCGTAACGGCCGAACAGGCGAGTACTACGACAACGACATCACCGTTGGTTTCATGTACATCTTGAAGTTGTCTCACTTGGTCGACGACAAGATCCACGCTCGTTCAACGGGTCCATACAGCATGATCACTCAGCAACCACTTGGTGGTAAAGCACAATTCGGTGGTCAGCGCTTTGGTGAAATGGAAGTGTGGGCACTCGAGGCATACGGTGCCGCGTACTGCTTGCAAGAACTGCTCACCATCAAGTCAGACGACGTGCTTGGTCGCGTCAAGGTGTATGAAGCAATCGTGAAGGGCGACAACATTCCTGAACCTGGTATCCCTGAATCATTCAAGGTGCTCATGAAGGAAATGCAGTCGTTGTGTCTCAACGTTGAAGTTCTCGACGATGGTGGACGCGAAATCGAAATGCACGAATTTGACGACGAGATCTATCGAACAGCCGAAGAGCTTGGTATCGACATCAGTCGACCAGAGCGCGGCTCAGACGATGATGATCGCGATCGACGTGGCGCACGCGCCTATTAATCAGTTGGTTTTGAGAGGAACGGAAATACAGCAATGCTCGACGTAAATATGTTTGACCAACTGCGCATCGGATTGGCAACTGCCGACCAGATTCGTCTGTGGTCTAAAGGTGAAGTAAAAAAGCCCGAAACCATCAACTACCGCACACTGCGTCCTGAAAAAGACGGTTTGTTCTGCGAGAAGATCTTCGGACCAACACGCGACTGGGAGTGCTACTGCGGCAAGTACAAGCGCGTGCGTTTCAAGGGAATCATTTGTGAACGCTGTGGTGTAGAAGTCACGCGCTCCAAAGTGCGTCGTGAGCGCATGGGACACATCGAATTGTCGGCACCAGTTGTGCACATTTGGTATCTCCGCGGCACACGTTCATGGTTGGCATATCTTCTTGGTGGTCTCGAACCAAAAGAAGAGTTGAAGGCAAAGCAGTTAGAGAAGGTCATCTACTTCGCTGCGTACCTCGTCACCACAGTTGACGCCGACAAGCGTCACGAGGCTCTTCCAGAACTTGAAAAAGAATTCCTTGAAGAGTGTGATGCGGTCATGAAAGATCGCGAGAAGCGTCTTGCCAAGTTGTTGAAAGACAACGAGACAGAGCTGAAGCAAATGGAAAAAGACGGTGCAAAAGACACCGATGTCCGTGCACGTCAGCGCACCATGGACAAAGAAGAGCAAGCAGCTCGTGATCGCTTCGATCAAGAACTTGATTTGGTAAAGCGCGCATGGGACGAATTCCGTGACCTTCACCCACGCAAGATCATCGAAGACGAAACACTGTGGCACGCCATTCGTGATCGTTATGACGAGTACTTTGAAGGCGGCACTGGTGCCGATGCGATCAAGTCGCTTATCGACAGCATCGACTTCAGTTCAGAAGAGTTAAAACTGCGCGATGCGATCGAAAACGGTTTACGTGGCAAGCCACTATCGGCTCAGCGTAAGCAAAAGGCCATCAAGCGTTTGAAGATCGTTACATCGTTCAACAAGCGTGACGAGCAGGGTCGTCTAGTCAACAATCCAAAGGCAATGATCCTCGATGCAGTACCGGTGATCCCACCGGAATTGCGTCCAATGGTGCAGCTTGATGGTGGACGTTTCGCAACGTCTGACTTAAACGATCTTTATCGTCGCGTCATCAACCGCAACAACCGTCTCAAGCGCTTGCTTGATCTTGGTGCACCCGAGATCATCGTGAACAACGAAAAGCGCATGTTGCAAGAAGCAGTTGACGCATTGTTCGACAACGGCCGTCGCGGTCGTCCAGTAACCGGTCCAGGCAACCGTCCACTCAAGTCACTGTCAGACATGTTGAAGGGTAAGCAAGGACGTTTCCGTCAGAACTTGCTCGGTAAGCGCGTCGACTACTCAGGTCGTTCGGTCATCGTGGCCGGTCCGACACTTCGTTTGCACCAGTGTGGTCTACCGAAGTTGATGGCACTTGAATTGTTCAAGCCATTCGTGATGAAGCGTTTGGTCGATCTCGAGTTGGCACAAAATATCAAGAGCGCAAAGCGCATGGTGGAGCGTCGTCGCCCACAAGTGTGGGACGTTCTCGAAGATGTCATTAAAGAACACCCCGTTCTTTTGAACCGTGCTCCAACGCTTCACCGTTTGGGTATTCAGGCTTTCGAACCAGTGTTGGTTGAAGGAAAAGCAATCCAGATTCACCCACTCGTATGTACGGCGTTCAACGCCGACTTCGACGGTGACCAAATGGCTGTCCACTTGCCATTGTCAACAGAAGCACAGGCAGAAGCTCGCGTGCTCATGTTGTCGGCAAACAACATTTTGTCGCCTGCATCTGGTCGTCCAATCGTGACACCTTCACAAGACCTCATCATCGGTGGGTACTACCTCACCATGGTTGTCGAGGGTGCAAAAGGCGAAGGCCGCACGTTCCGTCACCGCTGGGAAGTGTTGCACGCACTTGATGAAGGTGCAATCACATTGCATTCTCGTCTTACATTGCGTGACACCAATGCTCACGGCGAACGTGATGTTTTCGAAACCACAGCTGGTCGTTTGTTGTTTGAAGAGACATTGCCTGCTGACTACCCGGTGCTCTTTGGTCACATCAACGAAACCATCAAAAAACGCGAAATGGGCCTCATTGTTGAGCGCTTGTCAGATGCCTATTCAAAGTCAGACATTGCAAACGCACTCGACGACATGAAGGCAGTGTGTTACCGCTATGCATCCCAGTCGGGTCTTACCGTGTCTATCGACGACGTAAAGACTCCTATTGCAAAGCGTTCCATTCTTGACAACTACGAAAAGCAAGCTGACAAGGTCGAGACACAATTCCGTCGCGGCATCATCACCGACGGTGAACGTCGTCAGCAAGAGGTACGTATTTGGACTGATGCAACTGCAGAAGTGCAGGCTGCCATGCAGAAAGAATTCGAAGCTCAAGTGTTCAACCCCATCGACGTGATGGTGAACTCTGGTGCTCGCGGAAACATGACGCAGATGCGCCAGATCGCAGGTATGCGTGGTCTTGTGGCCAACCCTCGTGGTGACATGATTCCTCGTCCGATCAAGAGCAACTTCCGTGAAGGATTGGAAACTCTCGAGTACTTCATTGCTACTCCTGGTGCTCGTAAAGGTTTGGTCGACACCGCACTTCGTACCGCTGACTCGGGTTATCTCACCCGTCGTCTCGTTGACGTTGCACAAGAGTTGATCGTGCGTGAAGAAGATTGCGAAAGCCGTCTTGGTGTGCGTATCGAAAACGTCACGCCTGACACCGCTACATCACGTGGTTACCTCGACGCCAAGTTGTTTGGTCGCACATTGATCAATGACGTCACGTTGTCAGACGGCACCGTGTTGGAACGCAACACAATGGTTGGCGACGACGAACTCGTGCAGTTGCGCGACGATGCGTCAATCGACAGCGTGCTTGTACGTTCAGTACTTACATGTGACGCAGTTCTTGGTGTGTGTGCAATGTGTTACGGACGTTCACTTGCAACCGGTAAGTCAATCGAGTTGGGCGAGGCCGTTGGCGTTATCGCTGCACAGTCAATTGGTGAGCCTGGTACGCAGTTGACCATGCGTACATTCCACACTGGTGGTGTTGCAGGTAAAGACATCGCTGGCGGTTTGCCACGCGTTGTTGAGTTGTTCGAAGCACGTACCCCACGTGGTTCAGCTCGTCTTGCTCGCGCAACTGGTGTTGTTCGCATCGGCGAAGACGAAGGTAAGGGCATCCCCATCACGATCATCGACGACAAGGGTGAAGAGCATCTCATTACGTTGCCCACCGGTAGCCGTCCGATCGTGACAGATGGTCAAAACATCGAAGCCGGAAAGCCTGTGACCGATGGTCCGTTTGATCCGAAAGAGATCATGGAGATCCAAGGCATTCGCGCCACCCAGCAATACTTGGTGGAAGAAGTGCAGAAGGTCTACCGCGACCAAGGTGTATCAATCCACGACAAGCACATCGAACTGATTGTGCGTCAGATGACCCGTCGCATCGGTGTGCAAGAACCTGGAGATACTGGTTTCTTGCCCGGCGAGCGCGTCGATGCAAAGGTCTTCCGCGACACCAACCGTTCGGTGGTCGAAGGCGCAAAGCGCCCAGCAGAAGGTCGTCCCGAGATCATGGGTATCACCAAGGCATCGCTTGCAACCGATTCATGGTTGTCGGCCGCTTCCTTCCAAGAGACCACTCGTGTTCTCACCGAAGCAGCGATCGATGGTCGTGGGGACAGCCTCGTTGGCCTCAAGGAAAACATCATCATCGGTAAGTTGATCCCCGCAGGCACCGGTATGGAGAAGTATCGCGACTTCGACATCGATGCCCCGGATTATCAGCCGCTTGAGTATTTCTCGACCGACGAAGCCGATCCAGCGGCGTTTTTGGCCAGTGTTCAGGGAACCTATAACGCTGACGCCGATTCCACCGCCGAGTATCAGACTGGAGATGGGTCATTCTGACCCGTCTCACAGGTTGATATAGCCGATCAGTCACCCGTAGCCTGAGACACTCTTGATTGACGCACCGTTCTGGTGCCCACCAATCAGCACTTGTTGTCCGAGTACTAGCAATTTGAGATTCAAAAAAGAGGTTTTTTCGTGCCCACCATTCAGCAGTTGATCCGCCAGGGTCGCAGTTCGAAGTCTTCGAAGTCGAAGACACCTGCACTCAAGGGTTCGCCACAGCGACGTGGCGTGTGCACGCGCGTATTCACCACGACACCTAAGAAGCCAAACTCAGCATTGCGCAAGGTTGCTCGTGTGCGTTTGTCAAGTGGTGTTGAAGTCACCGCGTACATCCCCGGCGAAGGACACAACTTGCAAGAACACAGCATTGTGCTTGTTCGTGGTGGTCGTGTTCGCGACCTTCCTGGTGTTCGTTACAAGGTCATCCGCGGCGCACTTGATGCTGCCGGTGTAAAAAATCGTAAGCAAGCTCGCAGTCGCTACGGCGCAAAGCGCGAGAAGTAAGAAGGACACGTCATGCCTCGTAAGGGTCCCGCACAGCGCCGCGAACTTGCCGCTGATCCCATTTATCGCTCGTTGCTCGTTACACAGCTCACCAACAAGGTGATGTTGCACGGCAAAAAGAGTGTTGCCGAAAAAATTGTCTACGACGCAATGAAGATGGTCGAAGAAAAGACCGGTTCCGAAGCACTTGCCACCGTGAAGCGTGCAGTGGAAAACGTGAAGCCTCCTTTGGAAGTGCGCAGCCGTCGTGTTGGTGGCGCCACGTACCAGGTTCCTGTTGAAGTGCGTCCGCGTCGTGCAACAACGCTGGCAATTCGCTGGCTTGTTGATTACTCGCGCGACCGTCGCGAAAAGACAATGGCCGAGTGCCTTGCAAATGAACTTCTTGATGCTGCCAATGGTCTTGGCGCGTCAATTAAAAAGCGTGATGACATGCAAAAGATGGCCGAGTCCAACAAGGCTTTTGCTCACTACCGCTGGTGAGCAATACGTCTTTGCATTCGCACAACCCACAATTTATGCATCAACAATCTCGTATTGAAGATGCGCCCGCACATTTACAACTCAATGCCCCTCTGACAGTTTCTGAAACAAGGTGAAATCCAATGGCCAAGCGTGAATATCCACTTGAGCGCACTCGCAACATCGGCATCATGGCCCACATCGATGCCGGTAAAACAACAACTACCGAGCGCATTCTGTATTACACGGGCAAGAGTTACAAAATCGGTGAAGTGCACGAAGGTGCAGCAACCATGGACCACATGGCTCAGGAACAAGAGCGTGGTATCACCATTACTTCTGCTGCTACCACCTGTATCTGGAACGACCACCGCATCAACATCATCGACACCCCAGGCCACGTGGACTTCACGGTTGAAGTAGAGCGCTCACTTCGCGTGCTCGACGGCGCCGTCACCGTGTTCGACTCAGTTGCCGGCGTTGAGCCCCAGACCGAAACCGTATGGCGTCAGGCCAACAAATACCGCGTAACACGTATGTGTTTCATCAACAAGATGGACCGTATTGGTGCCAACTTCTATCGCACCGTCGACATGGTGAAAGAGCGCTTGCAGGCAGTGCCCGCGATCATCCAGTTGCCCGTTGGCGCTGGTGGCCCAGAAAGTAACAAGCCTTTTGAAGGCTTGATCGATCTCATCAAGATGAAGGCGCTCATTTGGCACGACGAAGAGTTGGGTGCAAAGTGGGACGAAATCGACATTCCTGCCGACATGGCCGATGAAGCAAATTCATACCGCGAACAACTTCTTGAAACCATCGCAACAAGCGATGACGAATTCATGGACAAGTACTTGGGCGGCGAGCAAGTGACCGAAGAAGAAATTAAGCGCGCAATCCGTAAAGGCACACTCGCATTTGACTTCGTTCCCATCTTGTGTGGTTCAGCGTTTAAGAACAAAGGTGTTCAGCCAATGCTCGACGCTGTTGTCGACTTCTTGCCAAGCCCGCTCGACATTCCGCCTGCACAGGGACAAAACCTAAAGGGCGACGAAGTTATCGACCGTCCAGCAGACGAAAACGGACCGTTCGCAGCACTTGCATTCAAGATTGTGTCGGACCCATTCGGCAAGCTCACATACTTCCGTGTGTACTCAGGATCTGTGAACAAGGGTGACGAGGTGTACAACAGCACCAAAGAACGCAAAGAGCGCATTGGTCGTATTTTGTTGATGCACGCAAACCAGCGTGAAGATCTTGACATTGCGATGGCGGGCGACATTGTCGCTGGTCTTGGTTTCAAAGACACCACCACTGGTGACACATTGTGCGACCGCAATAACCCCATCATTCTCGAGCGCATGGAATTTCCCGAGCCGGTTATTCACGTTGCGATTGAACCAAAGACAAAAGACGACCAAGACAAACTTGGTAAGGCTCTGAAGTCATTGTCAGACGAAGACCCAACATTCCGCATTCGCACCGATGAAGAAACTGGTCAAACAGTTATTTCCGGAATGGGTGAGTTGCACTTGGAAATTTTGGTCGACCGCATGCAGCGCGAATTCAACGTTGATGCAACCATTGGTAAGCCACAGGTTGCCTACCGCGAAACAATCACCAAGACCGTTGAGTCAGTGGAATACCGACACATCAAACAGTCCGGTGGTTCTGGTCAGTTCGCAGTCATAAAGATCACACTCGAGCCAACCGGTCCTGGTGGCGGATACGAATTCGTCGATCAAATCACCGGTGGTCGTGTTCCACGTGAATACATCCAGCCAGTGAACCAAGGCATTCAAGCAGCGCTTGAAAACGGAGTTCTCGCCGGTTACAGCACCGTTGACGTGCGCGCAAAGCTCGTCGACGGTCAGTACCACGACGTTGACTCGTCGGAAATGGCGTTCAAGATCGCTGGCCAAATGGCGTTCAAAAAAGCAGCAGAAATGGCAAAGCCAGTGTTGCTCGAACCCATCATGGCCGTCGAAGTCGTTACCCCTGATGAATACATGGGTGACGTAATGGGTGACCTCAGCAGCCGCCGTGGTCGCATCGAGGGCATGGAAGCTCGCGGCAACACACAAGTTGTTCGTGCTCAGGTTCCACTCTCGGAAATGTTCGGATACAGTACCGATCTGCGGTCACGCACCCAGGGGCGTGCCACCTACACAATGCAATTCCACTCGTACCAGCAGGTGCCAGAAGTTATTGCAACAGAAATTGTGAAGCGCGTGCGCGGTGAATAACCAGCACTCACAACACAGAACCTTGACAACCCAATCCACTAACGGAAATTTAGAAAGCAGTGATCAATCATGAGTAAGGCAAAGTTTGAGCGTAATAAGCCTCATGTGAATATTGGAACGATGGGTCATATTGACCATGGTAAGACCACGTTGACGGCTGCTATTTCCAAGACGTTGGCGGATCGTGGGTTGGCTGATTACACACCGTTTGATCAGATTGATAAGGCGCCTGAGGAAAAAGCTCGTGGTATTACGATTTCGATTGCTCATATTGAGTATGAGACAGCGAATCGTCACTATGCACACGTTGACATGCCTGGTCACGCTGACTACATCAAGAACATGATTACTGGTGCTGCTCAGGTTGATGGAGCCATTTTGGTGGTTGCTGCAACTGATGGTCCGATGCCTCAAACCCGTGAGCATGTGTTGCTGGCTCGTCAGGTGGGTGTTCCCTACATTGTTGTGGCGTTGAATAAGTCTGACATGGTTGATGATGAGGAACTTCTTGAATTGGTGGAGATGGAAGTTCGTGAGTTGTTGAATGAGTATGAGTTCCCTGGTGATGATGCTCCGGTTGTTCGTGTGTCTGCGTTGAAAGCTCTTGAAGGTGATGCGGCGTGGCAGGACAAGGTCATGGAGTTGATGGATGCTTGTGATACTGCTATTCCTGAACCAAAGCGTGATCTTGATAAGCCGTTCTTGATGCCTATTGAGGATGTGTTCACTATTACTGGTCGTGGCACTGTGGTGACGGGCAAAGTGGAACAGGGCAAGATCAACACCGGTGATGAGATTGAGATTGTGGGTCTTCGTGACACGCAAAAGACCACCTGTACGGGTGTTGAGATGTTCCGCAAGCTTCTTGATGAGGGGTTAGCTGGTGACAACATTGGTGCACTGCTTCGTGGAACCAAGAAAGAAGATGTGGAGCGTGGCCAGGTGTTGTGTGCGCCGGGTTCGATTACTCCTCACACCAATTTTGAGGGTCAGGTGTATGTGTTGACGAAAGAAGAAGGTGGCCGTCATAAGCCGTTTTTCAATAATTATCGTCCGCAGTTCTTTTTCCGTACTACTGACGTGACGGGCACTATTGCGTTGCCGTCGGGTACTGAGATGGTGATGCCTGGTGACAATGTGACGATGACTGTTGAGTTGGGTAAGCCAATTGCGATGGATGAGGGTTTGCGTTTTGCTATTCGTGAGGGTGGTCGTACTGTTGGTGCAGGCCGCGTCACCAAGATCTTGAAGTGA
>Ga0164292_10002078_pt1 | contig 16317 bp, 14 predicted proteins | sample GEODES117metaG_FD_111486 | JGI IMG/M metagenome (GOLD analysis project Ga0164292, IMG submission 111486) | Eutrophic lake water microbial communities from Lake Mendota, Wisconsin, USA - GEODES117 metaG | ecosystem: Environmental > Aquatic > Freshwater > Lake | place: USA: Lake Mendota...
ACATTATCGGGATGTTCGGCTGCGGTCCGTCCGCCTTGCAGGATGACCGCCTGTCGATCGGATGCGTCTGGCTTCTAGGGAGTTCGCGCATTCAGGACATCCGCTACACCTTCCTGAGGCAATGCAAGCATTGGACCTCCGTGTTGCACACGGATTACGATGTTCTGTGGAATTGGGCCGATGCCCGCAACGATGTCCACATCAAGTGGCTCCGCTGGCTCGGCTTCAAGATCATCCAGACGGCCTCGGTCGGAGTAAACGGCGAAGAGTTCCACCAGTTCTTGAGAATCAAGGAATAAACCATGTGCATCATCGCAGCAGTCCCCGGATTGATTACGGCGACTCAGGCGTTCGCGATGAACGCCGCAATCGTCGGATCGGTCGTCGCCTCCGTGGCGACCCCGATCATGTCCCATGTCGCTCAGCAGCAGCAGGCCTCGGCGCAAGCCCAGTACCAGCAGCAGATGTACGACATGAACAAGGAGATCGCCGATCAGGCGCTCGCCTCTCAGTACATCGGCATCTCTCGCAGGCAGATCGAGGAGCAGAAGAAGGCCGCTCAGGAGATGATGGCCATCTCAAGTCAGGCTGCGCAGGCCCGGGCAATCGCCGGGGCATCCGCGGCCGAGAGCGGCGTGTCCGGTCTATCGATCGATATGCTCATGAACGATTACTACCGTCGTGAGTACAACTACATGACGGCGACGCAGGACCAGTTGCGGGGCACCATGTTCCAGTTGGAGCAGGCCAAGGAGGGAGCCCGCAGCGAGTATCAGGGCCGCGTCATGAGCATGACCCCGCAGCCCGTCCAGTATCCGAGCATCCTCGCGACCGGCATCGGCGTTGCCGGTGGTCTGGCATCCTCCGCCGGGACCATGTACTTCAACACCTTCGACCGCTCCGTGGTCCGCGCAGGGTTCAACGCCGGTCCGCTCGGTCAGGGAACCGCCCCGGCCGCTCCGTACTACCTCCAGAGGTAACACCACATGGCAATCCAGCGACAGACTCCGCAGTTCGATCCCACGCGGATCGTTCAGCCCACGGCCACGCCGATCGATACATACTTTCGGCCGATGCTGCGGCAACCGGAGCCGTCGAACCTCATGCAGGTTGCGCAGGCACTTGGCGGCATCAGCCCGCAGTTGGGCCGCCTTGCGTCCGATGCCATGGCCGCCAACATCGCGGCACAGAGGGAGTACGGTCAGTACGAGGCCTCCACCGAGAAGGATCCCGAGGTCCTGCGGCGCAAGGCCACCGAGGCCATCGAGAATTCCGGAGGCATCGCCCCGTGGCGTTATCAGGCGTTCCTTGAGGCATATGGCCAGCGGATGGTCCGGGACAAGTACCGGAACGCCCTGTGGAACAACCTCGATGACCTGAGCAACCCCTATAACGCCGATGGCACCGTCCGCGCTCCCACCTACATCGCGGAGCAGATGTCCAAGTTGTATCAGGACGCGGCCATCCCCGAGAACAGTTACTTCATCAACAAGGGGGCTGCCGCGGCACGGGCCGAGGCCGATAACTCGTTCTACGACCGCCTGATGGCGGCGCGGCGGCAGAAGGTGCTGGAGAAGAGCGAGGAAGTCCTCCGTGACGGCCTTCAGTTCTCCATCGAGACCGCCCACGACATCTCCTCGGTCTTTGGCCCGAAGGGGGCCATCAAGGCCCTGACTGACGAGTATTATCGTCAGGGCGGGCAGGACGGCGACAAGATCATGGTGGATACCGTGATAGCGGCGGCCCGCGGTGCGGCAGCGGAGGGCGACTTTGACCGAGCCCTCGCACTTATTCGACACCCCCTCAATGAGAAGGTCGGGGAGCGTACCTTGGGCAACCGCTACCGGCCCGAACTACAGCAGGTCTTCGACCAGTTGTACGAGCGGTCTCGGGAGGCTGAACTGAACGAGGCCCGGGACACCGAGGCGTTGAAGCAGATGTCTTCGCTTGAACTCAAGGACAAGGTCCTCGTTGTTCTTCAGGAAGAGCGCAAGAAGGGTCCTAATATCAATCTGGACGAGACCCAGATCGGGGAACTCGTTGACCGCGAACTCTCCGGAATGAGTGTGCCGGATAACATCAAGGCAGCGGTCAAGGCACGCGGAGTCGATTGGACCCGCGGCATGATCGACCAGATGAGCAACAAGACCAAGCGCGAAGAGAGGATTGATACCTCTTCTGTAAATACGGTTCTCAAGGACGCGAGAATCATGCCGAGGGCCGAATTCACGGCTCGGGCCGATTATCTCTTGCAAATGGGATTGATTGACTTCCCCATGTACGAGCGGGCGACAACGATCAATCGGTCTATGAACGGTCTTCAGGAGGTTGATCGTCAGAGAATGATGGCTGCCGTGAACTCGATCTCCGGTGTTGGTTGGGCTGGAATGACTGAGCAGCAGATTGCGGTGGACGGGCGAGCAGAGTTGTCAGCAATCGGAGACCGTGCTGCTATTGATGTTATGGATGCCTTCTTCGCTGAGATCAATACTGGAGCCTTCAAGCAGAAGTATCCGGATGAGATCGAGCGGTCAATGGCACAGTCCCAGATCTTGGACCGGCTTGTCCGCGAGAAGCAGACCCAACTGCGGGGAACCTACCAGAGTCGTCTGGAGCAGTTCAACCTGACCGAATCCTTCGATGCTACTGTCGGTCCTGCCTATTCCGCAGAAATCGATCAGTTCATGGAACTGGTGCTTGCCGATTTGGGGCTGAACGCTGCCGCCGAAGGCATGAGCGCACAAGGCCCGAGCCGCCCGAGTATGGACGCAGCGCGTCTTAGCCGCCGGGTCAGCGCGATCATGCTGGATCGTCTTCGTGACGAGTGGGAGGGCATCGCGGCGGCCCCGGGTCAGCCTCCGATGACTCTTGAGCAGCGCAAGCGGTCCCTGTACGGCCGCATTCCTGATATTCAGGATCGAATGTATCAGGACATCCGCCTCAACCCAGACTCTCTCGGACTTCCTCAGGATCTTGTCAACATCATCAAGTCCCGGACCGCCATGGACCAGATGAGCGTTGCCACCGATATTTCCGCGCAGGCAGGCCCCACGGGGGCCATGACCAGCCCGCTGGACATCTCTCGTGGGATTACGCTAGACGGAAAGGGCGCAATCCGCGAAAACCCGAACTCCATGCTCGGTGGTGTCTCGCCGGAGGGTGCTACCTTCAAGTTTGAGGCAGATATGTTCGACCAGAGCAAGGCTGCTACGAAGATCTTCTCCGAGATGATGCAGAACCCGGCCAACGCTACCCCGGAAAACCGCACGGCCCATAATAAGGCCAAGGGCATTCTTGAACAGTCGGCCAAGGATATGCTTGTGGAAATGCGTTCGGTTACCGTGGATAAGGGGTTCTTCAATCCAAAGTCAGTCATGGATACGGATCTCATTACTGATCTCAAGCGAAGGTCCAAGGACAGCCCGATCTTCAGGATTCAGGAAGATGGTGTGTATACCCCCGTCAGGATGCAGCGGCGTGAGCCGCTTGCTTCCGGCGAGGTCGTAGAAAATGGCGTTGTCTACGCGAAGAATCCGCTGATCTCCAATAAGTACTGGACGGCAAAGGCGATCATTGGATACACGCCGGAAGAGGTCAGAAGCGGAAAGACCGAGGAAGGTGTCCGTATCGGTAAGGACGAGTTGGATGCGAACGAGTTCCTGTTCTTCCGTTCTGCCGACGAACTTACCAAGGCTGTCGAGGAGTACACTAACAGCAACGGCCGTTCTGGCTACATCGCCGAATACGGGCTCAAGATGAGCGGGATGACATTCAACCAGTTCCGAGACCGCCAGACCTACCTGCTCGCGGTCCGAAAGCCAATCTGAAAGTAACACATGAGCCAATTCACATCTCTTGGAGATGAGTTCTACGGAAATCTGCATTCCAAGGCCCCCAAGAAGGACGCGTTTCCTGCTCCTCAGCAGGAGCCGATCCAGCCTCCCGAGGAGGAGTCAAAGGGCATCGGCTACTACGCCGAGGACATCGCCAAGGCAGTTCCCCGCGGCATCCTAGGCGCAGCCTCCGATGTCGCCGATCTCGGAACCATGGCATTCGGCTACGATGTCCCGGATTACTTCGGGCTCATGGAACCGTCCAAGACCATGGCCGGTGGCATCACCGAAGGAGTCACCAACTTCCTGACCGGGTTCATCCCCGGCGTGGGTGTCGCCGGTAAGTTGGGCAAGGTCGGCAAGATCGGTCAGTTGACCAAGGCCATGGACACGGCGATCGATGTCGCCAAGGTCGCCGGTAAGACCAAGAAGGCCGCTGCCCTGAAGGGCACGCAGGCGTTCATCAAGGGATCCGTGGGCGGCGCAATCGCCGACTTCGGAACCTTCGACGGCCACGAGGCCCGCCTAAGCAACCTGCTCCGGGAACACGCCGGGCTGACCGATCCGTTCACCGCATACCTTGCGGCAGACGAGAACGACAACGAGATCGAGGGCCGACTCAAGAACGCCATCGAGGGTCTGGTCATCGGCGGACTTACCGAGGGCCTGTTCAACGCCTTCCGGATGTACAAGGCCGGTTACTTCGCCAAGTCCAACGGGCTCGATGTCAACGAGGCCTTGGCCGCCGAGGCGATCAAGATCCGCGGTGAGCAGCGCGAACTGGTCAAGACAGCCTTCAACCTGACCGATGAGCAGGCCGAGGCCACGAACATCCTGATCGATCGGATGGGTCTTGACCGGAAGAAGATCAAGATCGTTTCCGGTGAGGAAGCCCGGGTCGTCTACGAGACGGCTGCTGGTACCGAGGCCGTGCTGATGCAGCAGGGTAAGAAGTTCGCCGAGCGCGTGCCTGAACTTCAGGAGGCCGCTCAGCAACTCAAGGAAGGCAAGATCACCCGCGAGGACTACGCGGCGATCGTTGACAAGTACAAGCCCGTCCGCCCGCTCACCGAGGTCCCGGCCGTTCTTGGCCCCGATCAGGCCCGGGCTGCCCTTAGTTCCGATAAGGCTCCCCGCTACGGTGTCCCCTCGACTTCCCTCAAGGAGGGCGACGAGGTCGGCATCCGGCTCGACATCCCCGCCTACCGGGACAACGGCGTGTGGGTCGTCTCCATCCACGAGTCTCAGTCCGGCTTCTCGGCTGGCAAGTCGATCGGTTACGAAAGCACCGCGGTCATCACCGATGCCAAGTTTGGCACGCAGGAGAAGGCCGCCCTGTCCGTGGCTGCCGGTAAGGCCCGGGACAGTATCGCCACCATCAAGGGCAAGTGGAAGCCCATGGACGCGGCTCAGGCCAAGGCACTCGCCGACGAGGCCATGTCCAACCCGACCGAGTGGCGGCAGGTCGGCGTGGACCTTGAGCGTCACTCCTACTTCTACGACCGCGAGACCATGCGCCCGATCACGGCCGCAGACGAGGTCGTCCAGATCGGCAACGCGGTGTTCGCCAAGAACGCCAAGTACGACGAGGCCAGCAAGTTCCTGTATCAAGAGCGGGCTGTCAAGCCTGCTGTCCGAGAATGGGATGAGTCCATCGGTGTTCCGAGAGATCCTCGGATGATTACTTCTGAGTTCGATCGAACGGTCATCAATGACATGATGACCATTGCCGGGGACTACTGGCGAGAGCAGGAGGGGCTGTCTACTGCGGCCCGCAAGAGCGAAGTTCAGGCCGACAAGGCCGAGGTGAAGATCCTTCTCGATGACTACCTGAAGTCTAGTGGGGTAAACCTCAGCCGCCTTGGTCCAGATGCGCGGAAGTTCATCAAGAAGATTTACAGCACTACTCCCAAGTTCCTTGAGCAGGCCACCGAAACTGAGGTCCGAGGCTTCGCCGCCTTCGCCGATGACGGTAAGTCCATCATCGGCGGCCTGAGCAACCCGGATGTCTCCACGGCCATCGAGGAGATCACCCATGTCGCCCGCAGGCAGTTGTTCGACAAGGACATCGCAGCCGATGTCCGCTTCGGTATCTCCGATGCCGACATCGACACCGCCGCCCGATGGTCCGGGGCTACCGAGGTGGACGGCAAGTGGACTTGGTCCGTGGACGCGGAGGAGCGGTTCGCCGCTGGCTTCAACTCCTACCTGCGGACCGGGGAAGCCCCCGCCGGGCTTGAGGGCCTGTTCCGCAAGATGTCGGATTGGCTGATCGGCCTGTACCGCGAGATCAAGGGCAGTCCCGTCGATGTCAAGGTCTCCAAGGACATGGAGAAGGTCTTCTCCAACCTGCTGGAGCGAGGCCCCGGCTTCGACCGGGCCGGTTCGGCCATTGCCGCCGGAGCCCCCGTCCTGCGAAGCACCACCCCGTCTCCCGGCTCGGCCGGTCTCGGGAAGCCTCCGGAGAAGGAACTCAACCTTGAGCGGTTCAGCAGCGTGGACGAGGTTAACCGCACGATCGATGATTTCATCGAGCGGGAGCCCCTTGCGTCCACCCTGCCCGAGGCGCAGCGTCCGATCTCGGAGGTCGCCCGCGCAGCCCAGACCACGGCGGACGAACTCCGGGCCATCTCCGGCATGGAAGGGCTTGACCTTCAGCGGATGCTGAACGAGGGCACGACCAGCCGCTGGCAGATCGAGCGCGCCACCCGTGAACTCACGGGCCTGCGCAAGTTCGCGGCCAACGCCGGTAACCGCCTGCATGAACTGTCCAAGAAGGGAAGTTCGGCCTCCAAGGAGGAGATGTACGAGTTCTTGGTCGGTGAGCGATCCCTGACGATCGTTCTCCAGACCATCAAGGAACGGTCCCGTGAGGTTGCCCGCAGCCTCGGGGCTCTCCGGTATGTCCCCACCCCGGAGAAGTCGTTCACCTTCCTGCCCTCGTTCAAGCCCGGGGAGGCCATCAGCCCCGGAGCAGCGGTACCACCCCCGGGCTCTGCTGTGCCCTCCCCGGGCGCGATCCCCACAGAAGCCCCTAGGATGCCCGTGGAGCCGCCGGACGCTGTCCCCACCTCTGCGGTCCCGGGAACGCTCCCGAAGGCTCCTGAAGCCCCTGTGACCGTTCCTACGGCCCCCTCCGGCCTGACCCCCGAGGCCATGGACGAGATCATGACCCGCCTCATCGATCAGGCCGGTGGCGCGGATGCCGTCCGCACCTCCATGAACCGGTACCTCGCTGCGGCTGCCGGTGGTGGCGACGAGGCCGTCCTGCGCATGGCCCGTGGCCAGCAGAAGTGGATGTCGGCTCTGGTTGAGTTCTGGATGAACAACATCCTGTCGGGACCGATCACCCATGCGGTCAATAACTCGGCCAACCTGCTGACCACCCTGTACCTGCCCTTTGAGCGAATCCTCGGTGCAAGCATCCGTGGAGACATGAAGACGGCAGGCATTGCCATCAAGCAGTACTCGTTCCTGCTCCAGCAGGCCCACGACTCCGTCAAGATGGCCGGGGTTGCCCTCAAGATGGACTCCAATGTGCTGGACACCATCGCCACTCGGGAGACCGGCAACGCCCGGGCAATCTCCGCGAAGGGCCTTGGAATGGCCGAGGACAGCATCTTCGGGCAGGCCGCCAACTGGATTGGCACGACCCTGAACCTGCCGACCCGGTTCCTGACCGCCGAAGACGAGTTCTTCAAGCAGTTGAACTACCGGGCATCGTTCATGAGCGAACTGTATGTGGACGGCCTCCAGAAGTTCAGGGGCGACACCATGGCTGCCTCCCGGTACGCCAACGAGACCTTCAACCGGGCCATTCAGGACGGCCAGATGTATGCCCGCGAGGTGGTCTTGCAGCGTGCCTATAAGGCTGCCGACGAGGCCATCGCAGCCGGAACGATCGCCGCCACGGAGCGCGGGGCGTTCGTAGGCAAGTACATGGGCAAGCAGAAGAATTGGGATTCCCGCCTCGGAGTGATGAGCAACCGGGCCCTCGACAACGCCCGGGCCGCTACCTTCAGCACCCCGCTGACGAACGATCCCAACGCGATGATTACCACCCGCCTCGCGTCCCGTATGCAGCAGGTGGCCAACGAGCATCCGGCCATCCGGTTCCTGCTCCCGTTCATCCGCACCCCCACCAACCTGCTGAACTTCACCCTCGACCGCAGCATCTTCAAGACGGCCTATTCGGATGCCCCCAAGGCATTCCGGGACTTCAACCGCGAACTCAACCACGCGGATGCGGCCATCCGGGCCGATGCCGCTGGCCGTCTCGCGTTCTCCTTCGCTCTTACCTCGGTCGTGGCCACGGCGGCCCTGTCCGGTAAGATCACGGGCGGCGGACCGAAGAACAAGGGCGAACGCGATACCCTGATGCAGGCGGGCTGGCAGCCTTACTCCATCAAGATCGGGGACAAGTACTTCTCGTACAAGCGAGAAGACCCGTTCGCGTCCATTATCGGCCTCGTGGCCGACACGGCCGAGGGCCTGAAGTTCGCCGACGATCGGCACATGGATGCCATGTCCAGCACGATCTACACGATCGTCCTCGCGCTGGCACGCAACATCACCAACAAGACCTACCTGACCGGCATCACCAATGTCACGAACGCGATCTCCAACCCGGAGCAGTTCGGACCGACGCTGGTCAATCAGTATGTCTCCGGACTGGTGCCGTTCAGCGCAGCCCTCGACCAGTCCAAGTCCACCGTGGCCGACGACCCCGTCCTGCGCGATGCCCGCAACATGATCGACGCGATCTACTCCAAGATCCCGTTCCTTGCCGAGGAGGTCACCCCGCAGCGGAACATCCTCGGGGAGGTCATGGAGAAGCCCAAGGCTGTCGGTCCGGATATCTTCAGCCCCGTGATCTACTCGCAGGTCAGCGACGACCTGATCCTTCAGGAGTTCGGGCTTCTCGGTCACGGCTTCACCCCGCCCAAGGCAATGAAGGGCGCGCTGGACCTGACGCAGTTCAAGACCTTCCGCGGCCAGCAGGCCTATGACCGGTGGCTGGAACTGCACGGAAGCGTTCGGGTTCGTGGCAAGACCCTTCGACAGGCCTTGGCCACGACGATCAAGTCGAAGGATTACCAGAAACTCAGTCCGTCAACCACGCAGGAGTACGACTCCCCGCGAGTTCGCGTCCTGCGCGGAATCATCTCGGACTACCGAGCGGCCGCCTATGCGCAGTTGCTCAAGGAATCTCCTGAACTCACTAGGGCCGACCGCCTCGACTTCGCCAACAAGAAGGCCCTTCGTATGGGCCGCAGCGCGCAGGAACTCTTCGACCTCATCAACAGGTAAACAATGCCATACTCGTTCCAACTCCATGCGGCCACTTCGGGCCAGCAGAACTTCTCGTTCGCACAGATCGATGGGTATGTCACCACGGACGACCTGAGCGTGTATGTCAACGGGGTGCTTCAGGCCACCTCCGGGGTGTACACGATCAACACGACCACGGTGAATATCCAGTTCATCACGGGTCGGACGGCAGGCGACATCGTCCTGATCCGCCGCTTCACGGATGCCCTCAAGGCCGACCGCGAGGTGGACTTCGATGACGGATCGATCCTGACCGCTGCCGATCTGGATAACTCAGCCCTCCAGTTGCTGTACCTCGTTCAGGAGGGTCTGGACGAGGCCAAGGAGTTCTGCCTTCGGCTGAACAGCAGTCTCACTCATTGGGACGCGGTCAGCAAGAAGATCACCAACTTGGCGACCCCAACCGTATCCACCGATGCAGCCACCAAGGGGTATGTCGATGCTGCGGCTTTTGGGTCAATCTCAGGTGGGGCAAACCTTGTGTTTGCTACCCCTAATGGCTCTGCTGGATTCGTTACCCTCCGTGCGCTAGTGGCTGATGATGTTCCTCGGTTGAACGAGATCCGGGTGCCAACTGGTTCCGTGTCAATGAACAGCCAGAAGATCACCAATGTCCTGAATCCCACAGATGCTCAGGATGCGGCGACCAAGAACTATTGCGACATCACCTTCTTGAATCCCGATCCTCAGGTGTACACAAGCACCTATTCCTCAGGGTCGTACAGCAACACCAGTAACATCGTTACAAACCTTGCAACAGGCGGAAACACCTCCCAACTGAGACTGAACTTGAGTGTTCTTCCCGTCAGGCGGTTGTGCGTTGTTGACGGAATTGTCGGACCGTTCAACGGGACGGCCACCGGACCTCATTGGTTCAGCGTGTACAACTCTACCGGTGCCGCGATTCGTATTAGGATTTATCAGGCGCATTTCGATTGGGTTGCTAACAAATCTCCATGGGCTGGGCTGAATCCTCAGGCCCCAAACCCGTGGGAAACTCCGTGGAAATCTCCCAACAAGTACAACGAGTTTGCCGCTCAAAATCCGTTCACCAGCAGCGTGGCTTATTCAGATGGTTTGTATACGGTGGCTGCCGGGGCGGACTTCAAGTTCTGGCGTGACGAGGGCGCAAGTCCTACTTATTGGACAACTGGAAGCCACACGGACGGGCTTGGTCAGGCAACCGCGGTTACCGGAGGCATCGGCCCGGTTGTGGCTGCGACAATCGTCAATGGCGTTCGTGAGGGTACCTACGCCCGAATCGCCATGACCCTCATCCGGATGACCTGAGCCATGACCACACACGACGAAAATCTGTTCTTGGCCTTGGGCCGTCTTGAAGGCAAGGTCGATTCGCTTCTTGCGCTCCAGAAGTCTCAGGAAGAGCAACTGAGAACACACGACGAGCGCATCAGACACTTGGAAGCATCCAAATCGTTCATGATGGGCGCATCTGCAATAGTCGGTGGATGCGTTTCGTTGCTCGCCAACCTAGTTCTAAAAGGCCAATAATGCGCGTAACCAAACTAATTGATGTCACGGGAATTGGGCAAACCGTTGCCCCGTCCTTTCCAAACACATTTTCCCCGACAACCAAGTTCAACAAAGACGGGATCGTTCAGGTAGAGATCATCACGAATCCCCTAGTTGAAGGGACATCGCTTGTCATTCAGGGGCGGCTCAGCCCAACTGCTCCTTGGGTAACCATGGATCTCGGAAATGGGTCAACGGCCGCTGCGGCAAGCAATTATTATGTACTGCCGCTTATGCCTGAAATGCAAATCGTTGCGTCTTGCATAACCACAACGACCTTCCGGGCTTGGGTCATCGACTGAGGAAACCATGAAAACTACTAAAATCTTTGGCCAAACCGTCCCCGCTTCCACGACCGTCAACGGCACGGCATTCCCGATCACCGCCAAGTTCGATGAGGACGGGGTCGTTCAGGTGTCAACGACAAACTCTCCTACCGTTCGGATTCAGGGGCGCGCCTCACCTGAGGCTCCGTGGATCAATATCGTCCTGAATGCCGCCGGAGACACCTCCACGACGACCGCAGGCGGGTACTTCACCCTTCCGCTCTTCCCCGAGATGCGCGCAAGCGTCACCGCCGGTGTTGCGAACGCCGTTGTCGATATCTGGATGGCGGACTAACCATGAGTGCCGACAAGAAACTCCTTGAAGACCTGCACTCCGCGCTGGTCTCCAGCCTGCTGGACAAGATCCGGTCGGGGGAGGCCACCGCGGCGGACCTAGGGGTTGCCCGTCAGTTCCTCAAGGACAACGGCATCGACGCTGCGGCCAAGGAAGGCCAGCCGATCCTGAAGTTGCACGAGGCCCTGCCGTTCGACCCCGCAGAGGACGAACCGAAGTATGGAACTTGACCCCCGGCTCAAGGACTTCCGCAACTTCCTGCACATGGCTTGGAAGCACCTAGGGCTTCCCAAGCCGACCCCGATGCAGTACGACATTGCCCGGTACCTGCAATCCGGCCCGCGCCGGTGCGTAGTCGAAGCATTCCGCGGCGTGGGCAAGTCGTATGTGACATCGGCCTTCGTGTGCCACCAACTGCTGTTGGACCCCACGAAGAACATCTTGGTCGTCAGCGCGTCTAAGCAACGGGCTGACGACTTCAGCACCTTCACGCTCCGGCTCATCGAGGATATGCCGGTGCTGGCCCATCTCAGGCCCAAGGAGAACCAGCGGTACTCCAAGGTGTCCTTCGATGTCGGCCCGGCACCGGCGCAGCACGCCCCCTCGGTCACCTCCAAGGGGATCACCTCGCAGATCACCGGCTCCCGCGCCGACCTGATTATCGCCGACGACATCGAGGTGACCAATAACTCGATGACGCAGGTGATGCGGGAGAAACTGGCCGAGACCATCAAGGAGTTCGACGCGGTCATCAAGCCGGGCGGCCGCATCATCTACTTGGGCACCCCGCAGTCCGAGAACTCGATCTACAACCTGCTGCCGGATCGCGGCTACGAGATCCGGGTGTGGCCCGCCCGGGGTCCAGACGAGAAGCAGAAGACGGCCTACGGCGACCGGCTCGCGCCGAGCCTGCGGGACACTCCGGCTGGTAAGCCGACCGATCCCGATCGATTCGATGAGGACGAACTGATCGAGCGCGAACTGTCTTGGGGCCGCTCCGGCTTCGCCCTACAGTTCATGCTGGATACCTCCCTGAGCGATGCCGACCGGTTCCCGCTCAAGATCAACGATCTGGTAGTGATGGACTGCAACCCTGAACTGGCCGCCGAGAAGATCGTGTGGGGTGCCATGACCGACCTCGCACACAAGGAACTCAGTTGCGTGGGATTCAACGGGGACCGGTACCACCGGCCCATGTCAATCGTGGGGGACTGGATCGCGTACAACGGCAGCGTCATGGCCATCGACCCGAGCGGCAGAGGCGCGGACGAGACGGCCTACGCGGTCGTCAAGATGCTAAACGGGACACTCTATGTGACGGCCGCAGGTGGCATCCCCGGCGGGTACTCCCCGCAGACCTTGGGCCTGCTGGCGGAGATCGCGAAGCGGCAGAAGGTGAACCACATCATCGTTGAGGCGAACTTCGGCGACGGTATGTTCACCGAACTGCTGAAGCCGGTCTTGGCAAAGGTGCATCCCTGCATGATCGAGGAAGTAAAGCACTCGATCCAGAAGGAACGCCGCATCATCGACACGCTTGAGCCCGTGCTGAACCAGCACCGTCTGGTTATCGACACCGGAGTCATCCGACACGACATGGCCTCGACCCGGGATATGCCCCCCGAGAAGGCCCTCCAGTACCAACTGATGTACCAACTCAGCCGGGTGACCCGCGCCAGAGGGGCATTGGCCCACGACGACCGGCTAGACGCGCTGGCAATGGGGGTGGGGTATTGGTCCGAGAAGATGGCTCAGGATGCCGACAAGAAGATGGCAGTCAGGAAGACTGCCGTCTTGGACAAAGAATTGAAGAAATTTCTCAAGAATGTTGTGGGGTATTCCACGAGATCCCCGACATGGATGTAGGATGGCTAACTCTAAGGAACCTCTGGAGTAAACTCTAGAGTTGATCCTAGATCAAAAAAGACAAGTAAGGAAGGTAACCAAGGTGAATCTTCATGGCTAAACCACGAGATTACGCTAAGGAATACCGCGAGTATCACGGCAAGCCTAGCCAGATCCGCAACCGGGCTCAGCGCAACGCCGCCCGCCGCCTTGCGATCAAGGATGGCAGGGCCCGCAAGGGTGACGGCAAGGAAGTCGATCATGTCCGCCCCATCAGCAAGGGCGGTACCAACCACCGGAGGAACCTTCGCGTGGTGTCGCGCAAGGAAAACCGAACCAAGGGAGACCGCTGATGGGACGCAACTCTCCATGGGCATATTGGCGGTACTACAGCCGTTACGGGACTGAGGTCATCGCCGATGCCGAGAAGTTTGAGGAGGCCCTGATCTATGACGGCCAGACCTCGGCCTCGGGCACCCATTCCGAGACCTTGACGGCCCTCAATGCCTCCTTTACGGCGTATACTGAGGTCATCGATGCCGATGGCGGCTTCAAGCCGATCATCTCAAAGGACCTGTACACGGGTCTTGGATCTGCCGGAGGAACATATCAGGACGTGACCACAGGGGTTTCGTCCTCTACCGCAACTGTCTATACCCTGATTCTTCAGGGTGGTTTCGCCAAGTAATCAGGAAAACAAATGCCAACAGTCAATGCCAACATCTGCATTCGCCGGGATACCGCCGCAAATTGGGCATCAAACAATCCCACGATGCTGACCGGTGAGTTGGGCTACGAGACCGACACCGGACGCTTCAAGGTTGGAACCGGTGTTTCGTGGTCCCTTACTTCGTATGCCAAGAACTCCGACTACGTCAATGTCAAGGATTACGGGGCTGTAGGCAACGGATCGACGGACGATACTGCCGCAATCAGCGCAGCGATTACTGCTTCCATGGGAAAAGTTTTGCTCTTTCCTTTTGGAACATACATGATGAACCAGACGGGCACGAATCAAGTTGCCCTGACGCTGACGGGGAACCTCACGATCCGAGGAGAAGGTGCCACAATCAAGGCAAACCCGGCAAGCCAAGTCAATCAAATGATGTATCTGACCTGTGCTGGATTTGATGTTGAAATGTCAGGTCTGATTTTTGACGCAAACTCCAAGTCACAATCGATCCTGCGAATCGACAACAACACCGGAACTGCCGGTGCATCCAATACGATCGTAAAGTTGAGCAACTGCGAGTTTAGGAACTCTCTGGCGGTGGCTGCTGGCGTTGGAGGATGGAAGGGTTCCTTTGGTGCTTACATTGCGGGCGGTTACGAGTTCGTGTCTGTTACGAACTGCATCATCGAGGACGTGAGCAGAGAGCCTTCATCGAACGTTCCCGGCTCAAACGGGACTCAGGGACTCGTCATCACCGAACAGTCGGGGCTTTATCCGCAGGCAGTCAATGTGTCTGGATGCCTGTTCTCCAATATCACAAATCAGGAAACGACCGGCAATTCGTTCAACCAAGATACGGATGGGCTCGTCATCTTTGGCGGCCTTGTCACCGGCACAACTTACAGAGGAACAAGCGCAACAGTCACGAACAACACCTTCGTGAACTGCAAGGGTCGCACGCTGAAGATCCAGAACGACGAGACAATCGTTTCCAACAATTCGTTCCGGTTCAACATCAAGCCGTGCGCCAGCAACAACACAGCAGCGGCAAGTTTCGGAGGCGTCGCCAACTTTCAGGTGCAGGCCGGAACGATCACAAACAACGTCTGGCACTATGACGTTGCGTCGGACAACACGAGTCCGTTTAGCGTACTGGCGACGCTCGGCGAGGCAGGGAGCGGCTGCATTTCATTCTATGTTCCCGGAACGTATCAGCGACCCCGCAGCATCACGGTCGAAAACAACGTGGTGTTCAACAACGTGCCAACGGCAACGGGTCAACTCAATAACGTAGTAGATACTACGGAAGGCAGTATGCCGAGCGGCGCGGCCGCAAAGCCGATGTTTGTAGTTGTGCGGGGCAACCGCGTGGTGGGTGGACAGGTCAAATACTTCATGAACACCGCTCTCCGCACAGCAAGTGCAGACAAGTTGTACATGACGATCACCGACAATGCACTTACCAGCATTGGAACGGCGTTCATGTCCAACCCGTCAAGCGGTTCGTACGACAACAACATCATCGTCTGCACCAACAACGTCAACACGAGCGGCACGGATGTCCTGCATCTGGAGAACACCGGAACGGGAACCTTGTATCCGGCGATGATTACGGCTCTCAACAATATTGGGATTGGACAAGAGGCCGCCAAAATCCGCACGACTACGACATCGTTCCTTCCTAGAATCGGCGGCGTCTCCCCAATGGAGTCGATTGGCAGCCAGTTCTCCATCCAAGTTGTCACTCTGGCTGCTGGAGCATCTTACACCTTCCCGCAACGAACATACGTTTTCAACGGCGGCCTGCGCTTGTTGAGCGGAACCACGTTTGGAGGCGATGTCAACGCGATGTTCAGCGGCGCATCGGGAACGCTTGTGCAGCACTTTGTTGGCTCAACCGCTGTTGCGATTGCAACAACCGGAAACGCCGCTGCGACCGCCAGTAAAATCTGCATTGGACAAGACGGCGGCTTTGTGCAAGTTCGCAACAACTTTGCGTCAGCGTATACGGTGACCCTTTTCTCTTGGGGATAATCATGGACTTCCAGAAACTGTCGAATGATGTGTATGTGATGAACGGCATGACCGTGGCAACCGCACCGGGATCAACGGCGGGAAAGACCGACGAGCAGATCAAGGATCTTCTGCTGGATATTCTTCGGGAAGCCGCGCCCCCAGACGAGTAAAAACATCAGGAAAAAGTGCCAATGGCCAAAGGTGACCGCATCTTGAAGATCCGGGGACAGAAGTGGCGGATCCGCTTCGTCCCCTTCTTGGGGGCAGCGGAGGGGCTGTGCGACAAGCCTGCCCGAACGATCAAGATCGCCTTGGGACACGACGAGTGGGAGACCATGGATTCCATCATCCATGAGGTCCTGCACGCCGCCCTGTGGGACCTTGACGAGGAGGCCGTCCACACGACCGCCAATGCCATCTCCGAGGCACTTTGGAAACTCGGTTACCGGAAATCCCTCTAGGGAC
>Ga0164292_10002079_pt1 | contig 16317 bp, 11 predicted proteins | sample GEODES117metaG_FD_111486 | JGI IMG/M metagenome (GOLD analysis project Ga0164292, IMG submission 111486) | Eutrophic lake water microbial communities from Lake Mendota, Wisconsin, USA - GEODES117 metaG | ecosystem: Environmental > Aquatic > Freshwater > Lake | place: USA: Lake Mendota...
ATCAATGGTTTCAGGTATGATGCTTCGATAAGCCGCCTCTGCGAGCGGGGGCGCAGAGGTATAACATACATAGACCGTGAGTACGATCATGATCATACCCAGTGCCTTTGTAAACATGTCCATCCACTTACCGGAGTTTTTCGTGAGTAAAATCATGAGGGCCAATACGGCACTGATGGCTGCGCCCTGCTTTGCAGGAATACCCAATAGCACTTCCATACCCAAGCCGGCACCCGCGAGATTGCCGATGTTGAAAGCCAGTCCGCCCATCACCACCAATCCCGCCAACAGATAGCCCAGGCCAGGCAATACCTCATTCGCCACGTCCTGCGCCTTCATGCCATAGACTGCGAGGACGGTCCAGATATTCAGCTGCGCGCCGATGTCGAGCAGGATCGAGATCAGGATGATGAACCCAAACGACGCGGCGAGTTGGCTGGTGAACACAGCGGTTTGCGTGAGGAAGCCGGGACCGATGGCAGAGGTAGCCATCAAGAAAGCAGCGCCGGTGATGGCAGCCGTGAATTTTTTTGCCATGGGTGAGTTGAAAAATTAAATTCTTGGTTTCTTGGGATGGATGCGGTAGCCCTCTGTTTTCAATGCAAGGCTCAATGCTTCTGCAAAAACAGCCGAGCCCTGGTGATCGCCATGTATACAAACTGTTTCTGCTATGATATCGATCCATCCTCCCGTGATGGTTTTCACTTTCCCCTCATTGACCATCATCATCACCTGTTCAATCGCTTTCGATGGATCTTCGATCAGCGCGCCCGGCATGCTACGCGGCGTAAGGCTGCCATCATCCTGGTAGGTTCTATCGGCAAACACCTCGCTGCAGGTCTGCAAGCCCGCTGCCTCACCCGCTGCGATCAGTTCACTGCCCGAGAGCCCATACAATATGATGGCCGGATCAAGGTCTTTGATGGCCGAGGCGATGGCTTCGGCATAAGGCGCAGATTTTGCAGCCATATTATACAAAGCGCCATGGGGTTTCACATGATGAAGCCGACCGCCATAGACCTCTGCCATACCCTTCAACGCGGCGACCTGGTATAGCACAAGATGATAGATCTCTGCGGGCGACAAATCCATGTTGTTTCTGCCAAAACCTTCCAGATCATAAAACGAAGGATGTGCACCTATGGCAACGCCATGCTTGAGCGCGAGATCAACGGTTGCCTGCATGACCATGGGATCGCCCCCATGAAAGCCACAGGCAATATTAGCAGAGCTTACAAATGGCATTACCAGACTGTCTTCACCCACGATGATGCAATCCCGGCTTTCACCCATGTCGCAATTGAGATCGATCTGCCTCATATGGAAAACTTAACCCTGATTGTTTTTTCCAGTCTTTTCAGTTCTTCGATGCGGCTGAAATATAACTCCTGAGAAACAGCATCCGATACCTCGCGGAAACGGATCTTATCACCAGGCCTCTTTTGTGCACAGGTGGATATATCGGTGTCGATCACCTGGGCGATCCTCGGATAGCCGCCTGTTGTTTGGGCATCTGCCATTAACAACAACGGCGATCCGCCTGGAACTACCTGCACTGTTCCTGACGACACGGCCGTTGATACCATGTCTTGTCTGTCCGCCAAGCCAAGTGTTTCGCCGCTCAACGTATATCCCATCCGGTCAGATGCCTGTGTGATCTGAAAACAAGCCGATAACCATTTCTTCTTTGATGGCTCGCTGAACTGCTCCCATTCGGCACCACGAAGAACCCTGATGCAATCAGTATTCATTTCCTCCAGTAATTCCACCGCACCCCATTTCGCAATCGTTACCTCCTTGGGCACTTTCTTCCCGATCATTCTCTGCGAAATATCAGCCCTCTGACCGATGGGCAACTCGTCACCGATCGCCAACCTTTTGCCGGCACTTGCGGGTTCATAGGTACTTCTGCTACCCATGACCAGGGGCGTGTTGATGCCGCCGGCAACAGCCATATACAACCTGCAACCTTTATCCTTGTAGCGAAGATCAATAACGGTATTTCCTGGAACAAAAATAGCGCGATGGAGCAGCAGCTCACGATGGCCTGAAACCGGAATAGCGCCACCCCCTGAAAAGGCTATGAGCTGATCCGTTTCAAACCTGATACATGCACCGTGCATCACAAATTCCACCACTGCCAGGTCATGCGCGTTCCCGCAAAGAATATTTGCAACAGAGGCGGCATGCTTATCCATGCACCCACTAACGGGCACGCCAAAACGCTGATGACCCCACCTGCCCTGATCCTGTACGGAACAGTATACGCCTGTTTTTATAATGGATAACGACATTAGAACTGATTTACCTGATAAAACTCCACTTTGTCCCCCGGCTCAAAATATGCTTTTCCATGATCAAACAGGGATATGGATGTCTTCCCGATAGCGTACCACCCGCCCGGTGAATCAAAGGGATATATACCCGTCTGCCGGCCCGCAATGGCTACGGTGCCTGCCGCAACTTTTGCCGCGGGAACCGATTTCCTTGGCAAGTTCAGTTGCTCCGGCAGCTCACCCAGGTAAGGAAAGCCGGGCATGAAGCCCAGCATATACACATGGTATCTGCGCGAAGTGTGCAAGGCAATCAGTTGATCAATAGAAATTCCCAGTTTCTCCGCAGCGAGTTCGAGATCGGGTGCCACTGTTTTGTGGTAGACAACGGGAACCCGGATGGTTCTGCCCGTCAAAGGACCAGATAAGGTTTCCGTTGAGATCAGGGTATGCAGGCACTTCTCCTGATCCGGGGAACACTTCAGCGGATCAAAATAAATGGTAAGGGTATGATAAGCGGGCACATTCTCAATCCATCCGGGGAAGGAGTCCGCTGTTATACGCTTATCCAACTGCATTACCTGATGATGGATATCGGGCCTGATCCCCGGTTCCCAGGAAACGGTGATTGATCGCTCAGACAATCGATATATCCGAACCTTATCCATGGCTTGAAGATAATGAAATAAAAAACCGTCCCTTATTGGGGGGCGGCGCTAAGCACAATGTGGTTTCAGAGGTTGTGCACAGGCTAAAGCCTCACATAATTTGACCTCCTACGCTGCTTCTCAAAATGCTTTATAGCATAATAATCAGGGCGTTGAATCAGTTTTTGTATGAATAAACGAATGATATCACCCGATATGAGCTTCTGAATCATAGTCTGGATTTTGTTGGTAACGGAATAAGATGCCTGTTAGTATGTGATCACTGTTCAAACATCTTCGCCCATGCAATAATAACGCCTCTCCCTGCGAATTGAAAGGAAGGCTTAGTTAAATGAAAACTAAAACAGGGCCCTTGTCACAAAGTGCGTTGATAATGAGGGGCTAGCTAAACAGGTACTCCACGTCTTCGCGCGAAAGCGACTTAACGAAGCTGGCATCATCGGCAATAAGGTCGCGCGCAAGGGTTCTCTTTTTGTCTTGCAACTGCAAGATCTTATCTTCTATCGTATCCTTACAGATCATGCGATATGCGAAGATGTTCTTGGTTTGCCCAATACGGTGGGTACGGTCGATAGCCTGTTGTTCAACTGCTGGATTCCACCATGGGTCAACAATATACACGTAGTCAGCTGCAGTGAGGTTAAGACCAACACCGCCTGCCTTGAGAGAGATGAGGAATACCCGCACTACGTCATTGTCCTGAAAACTTCGGATCGCTTTCTCCCTGTCCTGCGCGGAGGTGCTGCCATCAAAATATTCGTACGGCACTTTCAGCTCTTCGAGTTTTGCACGGATCAGGGCCAGCATGCCAAGAAACTGGGAGAATACAAGCGCTTTGTGATTGCCGATATTCTCGCTGATCTCACGCCCGAGTTCTTCTAATTTGATAGACACGTTGGGATACCTGTCTACTTCGTTCATGATATAGGGAGAGTCACAGATCTGGCGCAGTTTCATAAGGCCCTGCAGGATGGTCAACTGCGATCGCTCAATACCCTGCTCACTGATCACGCCCAGGATCTTGTTCCTGTAATCGTTCCTGAAAGCATCATAGATCTTACGTTGCTCGTCTTCCATCTCGCAGAACAGGATGGTTTCTGTTTTCTCCGGAAGATCTTTTGCCACCTGCTCCTTGGTTCGTCTGAGGATGAAGGGATACAGCAGCTTTTTCAGGTGTTCTTTCTGCTCAGGCTCGCCGAATTTATCGATTGGCGTAGCGAATTCATTTCTGAAGAATTCCACGCTGCCCAGCATACCCGGGTTGAGGAAATTCATCTGCGCGAAGATATCGAACGTATTATTCTGAAGTGGTGTACCACTGAGGCAAAGCCTGTTCTTGGACCTCAAGAGGGATGCTGCCTTGGTCACCTTACTGTGCGGATTCTTGATAGCTTGCGATTCATCAAGGATCACAAAATCAAATTCAATTTCGAGCAGCATCTTTATATCGCTACGCAGCGTGCCATAAGTGGTGATGATCACATCGATCCCTTCAAAGCCTTTTTTATCTCTGGCCCTGTCGCCCCCGTGGTGGATCAGATATTTCAGCTCCGGAGTAAATTTCCTGATCTCATTTTCCCAGTTAAACATCAGGGTAGTTGGACAAACCACGACGCCCTGCATGACCCCGTTCTTTTCCTTCAGAAACTGGAGGAACGACAACGCCTGTACGGTTTTGCCCAAACCCATGTCATCGGCGAGTATACCGCCCCAGCCTACTTCACTGAGGTAGTTAAGCCAGTGATAACCGGCAACCTGGTAAGGCCTTAATATATGTTCAAGTTCTTTTGGCGGATCTACTTCGTTGATCCGATTGAAGCTGCGCAGCCTTTCGTAACGCTCCTCAAGTTCAATGGCCACTTCTTCCTCGTTGCGATGATCATAAAGTTCATCAATGATACTGAGGTGGTACTTGGACAGGCGGAGGTCATTGTTCTTACCCTCGCCCACCCTGAACAATAAAGAATATTTCTTCAACCATTCTTCCGGCAGGATACCAAGTGTTCCATCGTTCAGCTGAACGAACTGCTGTTTATTGGTCAATGCTCTTTTGATCTCCGAAATACTAACCTGCTGATCGCCGAACAACACATCGACTTTAGCATCGAACCAGTCCATTCCACTGGAGATGCGGATTTTGGTATTTGGCTTCTCCGTATTGAATTTAAAATTCTTCAGCACATCAAACCCGATCACCGGAACTTCCATCTCTTTCATGGCATCCACGAAGAGGAAAAACCAGTTGTTCTTCAACACGTCACTGCCTTTGAGAACAAGGGCACCGTTATCCGGACGGAGGAAATTGCTGTGAAGAGCCTCCAATTTCCTGATAAACCCGATCTCCGCCTGTTTATTTCGGTTGATCATCATCACCTTCCCATTCATCGGGATGGAGATATTGTCTTTATCGTTATACTTTATTTCATACCCCTTGTAACTGAACAGGGGAACGAAGAGAAGATAGTCCCCTTTCTCCTGCAGCTGCAGCCTGATCTCGGGCTCGCCGTCTTTTACCTCAAGCACCAGGGCCTTATCAAACTCAACGCCATAATCCCGTGTAAGAGGTATCAGTCTCTTGGGAAGATACGCTGCGAATTCACCCTCGGGAACGATGATTTTGCCACTGGGAAGAAAGTCTTTCACCACATCGAAATCATCTTCCTTTTCCCAGGTATAGAGCACTTCATTATACAACATGAGCCAGTCGCTCTTCCACTCATTATCTCTCAGCTCGATCTCCAGCTCATTCACACGGGCAGCACACTCCACAACTACATTTTTCTTTTCAGGATAAACCCGGAAAGCAGGCCTTAACGAATCGATGGAAACATCGACCAGCTTGAGGTTTGAGGTAACGAAATTCTTCCCTTTGGGGAGGATATAAAAAGGAGTTTTGTCTTTGTTTTCGCGAAAGATCTTGCGGATCTTGGGGAGCATATACTCCACCATCAGGGCTTTGGTATCGTCGGCCAACTCTTCATCTTCCTGCTGGATAATATTTTCCCAGATACCTGAGAACGGAGAGTTTCTGCTGATAAATTTATTGATCTCCGCCTGTTGGAATTTTCTGAGCTGTTGGATCAGGGAACTTTCGTCTTCCGACATCCCCTCAAGGTTCACAAACTTACCCAGGTCTAATTTTTCCACTTTGCCGGTGAAGCCCCGGGCACTGTCCGAGCATTCTCCCGTTACCACATCTATGGTGAAGCCGGGGAAAGTTTTGTGATTGTTATTGAAAACGATCCCGAGCTTTTGTGTTGGCGGGATAACAGTGATCTCTTGTTCTTCAGGCTCAACCGGCACCAATTCCACTTTTGGCCTATAGGCGTTGGCTGCGGGCATTACTCTTTTGACTGTTGGATCGAGGACCCGAAGGAATGGCTTACCATCTTTGTAAGCAAATTCAAATTTTTTCTCCCAGCCTTCATCTTTGGTACTGTAACCGTAAGCTTCAAGCAGTTTATTTTTCTCTTTCTCCCAATTCCTTATTGAATCAAAATAATTGGGGCCGAAAGAATTAAGGAGTTGGACAAACAAGATGGCCTTGTGGATACAAATGGGGTGGTTCTCTTCCTTGCACTTGCAGGAGGTGTCAAAATTGCGTTCATCATTCTTCTGGATAACCACGGGATAGGTCTCCCCGTCCATTTCCAGTGAAGCTTCAACTCTTTCGTCCTTTGCCTGTACGATACTCGCTTTCTGTGTTCTGAGATACTGTTCCGCCAGGCTGTACGAATCAGGGGAAGTGAGCATCCGTATGCTCTTCAGGTCTATATGCTTCATCTTGAGCACCGTGTGCCGCTGATGATATACGATACCTTTTTCACCCAGGATATTCTTATCTAACAATTCCTGTAACTGAAGCAGGGCAGCGGCTTCGTGGCGGCATATGTCGCCCAGGTTATAAGGGCAGCTGCACCGGATCGATAAGGATTTAGGATCCTTATACTTTTGCACATACACCTTGTAGTAGGTACTATAGTTGTCATCCTTCACCCTGAAAGTCACCGAGCTCAGCAACTCATCATGCTCAATGAATTCAACATAACCAATAGCATGGATTTTCTTACCTCTACGGATCACTTCATCCGTCCCGCTATTATAGATAAATTTCAAAAGGTGCGATAATGCCATATAAATGATTACACTCCTACGGACTGTAAAAAGGGTAATCTGCAAAAGTAAAGGAAAAAGGCTTAATTAGTTGTCCTTAACGTCTTTGAAATGTTCTTCTCCGGGAGCCGGAGAAACGGCGGACCAGCCCCCGTCGATCACCAGGGTTTGCCCGGTGATCTGCCCCGATTGATCAGATAAAAGAAAAACAGCTGCATTTGCAATGTCTTCTGTTGTACCGGCCTTTCCAAGAGGTGTAAGCTTTTGCCATGTACGGTCATATTCCGGCTCCATCGCCATGGTACGTTCTGTGATGGTTGCCCCCGGCGCGATAGAGTTTATACGGATCTTATGGGGAGATAATTCAATCACAAGGTTTCTGGCCATCATTTGAATGGCCGCTTTTGTCATGGCATATGCGGCAAGATATTTATGGGCCTGATTTCCTACTACAGACGACATGAGCAGGATGCTTCCGCCACCGGATTTTCGCATCTCCAGTGCAGCAGCTTGTGCCAGAAAGAATGTCCCGGAGATATTCAACTGCAGCAGTTGCTGCATAGACTCGGGGGTGTACTCAAAAAAATCACCGAAGGTGGTAATGCCTGCATTGGCCACGATCATGTCTATTTTGCCATATTTCCTGACAGCGTCGGCAACCATTTCCCTGATAAAGGAGATATTGGATGCATCACCCGGACAAGCCTCACAATGTCCGCCCTGCGCACGTATGGCTTCGGCAGCAGAAGTTGCCAGGGCTGGATCCATGTCGTTTAAAACAACATTGGCATGCATGGATGAAAGTTTCCGCGCGATAGCGAATCCAATGCCCTGGCCTGCGCCGGTTATGATTACTGTTCTATTAGCAAACATGAGATTAGGGTTCGTAAAAAAATATTCGGACATTCATCACAATCATCACAATCATTCCCACATTCGTCACATTTATCACATTCATCACATTTGCCTCAATGGCTATCGCGTGTAACCACACTCCCCGATCCGCCCACACAGAAATCCATATCGGCACCGAGATGTGCCTGCTGAACATGTTGTTGATAAAGTTGCACATAGCCCCGGGATTGCACTTTATGGGTTGGCTTCCAGTTCTTCCTTCTTTCAGCAAGTTCTGCTTCATCCACGAGCAGGGTCAATGTTCTTCCTGCCACGTCGAGTTCGATCCAGTCTCCGTTTTGTACGAGGCCCAGGGTTCCGCCTTTGGCGGATTCAGGAGACACATGCAAAACAACGGTTCCGAATCCCGTACCACTCATTCGTCCGTCTGAGATGCGTACCATATCTGTAACGCCCTGCTCCAGCAGTTTTGTAGGAACCGACATATTGCCAACTTCGGGCATTCCGGGATATCCGATAGGACCCACATTCTTCAACACCAACACGCTGTCTTTCGTTACTTCCAATGCGGGATCGTCGATCCGCGCGTGGTAGTCTTCTATGCTTTCAAAAACTACCGCCTGGCCTTTGTGTTGCATTAACGCCGGGGTTGCAGCAGTTGGTTTAAGAACTGCGCCGTCCATACAAAGATTCCCTTTTAAAACTACCAAACCGGTCTCTGGCTTGAATGGTTTCTCGAGAGATCCGATCACGATGGGATCGTAGCATTCTGCTTCACTATAATTCGCTGAAATAGGTTTTCCGCTTACCGCTATTTGTTGATTATGGAGTCTGTTGTGAAGTTCTTTCATCACCACAGGCAGGCCACCTGCGTAATAGAAATCTTCCATGAAAAATTCGCCGGAGGGCTGAAGGTTTGCTAGCAGTGGGATATTGGCAGAAAGGCTGTCAAAATCCTCGAGCGACAGGTTCACACCAACCCTTCCTGCGATAGCGATAAGGTGGATCACGAAATTAGTAGATCCTCCGATGGCGGCGTTTACCATGATAGCATTTTCGAAAGCTTCGCGCGTGAGCACTTTTGACATCCGCAGATCTTCTTTTACCATCTCCACAATGCGCTGACCTGAATATTGTGCCAATACTTTTCTTCTACTGTCCGCAGCGGGAATCGCGGCGTTGGTTGGGAGGGTAAGGCCGAGTGACTCCACCATGCAAGCCATAGTTGACGCTGTGCCCATTACAGCGCAGTGGCCCTGGCTACGGCACATACATGCTTCAGCCACGGTCAGTTCTTCCTGGCTCATGTGGCCAGTTCTCACGGCATTATTGAACCGCCAAACATCGCTGGTGCCGATGGTTTTGCCCCGGTACCTGCCGGTCAGCATAGGTCCGCCTGACACTACAATCGTAGGCAGGTCAACGCTGGCTGCTCCCATGACGAGAGAAGGGGTGGTTTTATCGCAGCCACAGAGCAGCACCACACCGTCCATGGGATTAGCCCGGATAGATTCCTCGGTATCCATGCTGGCCAGGTTACGATAGAGCATGGCCGTTGGCTTAATAAGCGTTTCACCGAGCGACATCACCGGAAATTCAACGGGAAAGCCGCCGGCCGCGATCACGCCTTTCTTCACTGATTCCGCGAGTTCCCGGAAATGGGCATTACACGGCGTGAATTCGCTCCAGGTATTACAGATGCCGATCACGGGTTTACCCCTGAATTCCTCATCGGGGATACCCTGGTTCTTCATCCATGCGCGGTAAATGAATCCATCTTTGCCGGTTCTTCCGAACCAGTCTTGCGATCTTAGTTTCATAGCTACAATATAAACAATTGGCTCATTGACCAATTAGCTAATTGGCTAATTATTTATACCAGCAGTGTATGAAAAATCTGAGCTCTTCGGCGGAGAAGAATGAGCAAATGAGCCAATTCCTTAAACCAATACTGTTTAAAAATCAGAAGCTTTCTTGCAGATAAGAATGAGCCAATGCGTTAATTAGCCAATTAGCCAATTACTAAACGATCGCCCACAAACTTCGGAAGTACATTAGCGCCTTCTGCGGCAAGGCAATAGCGGATATCTTTCTCAAGACCAAAATTGGACAGCCTGTGATAGTGTGTGGCATCGTTCTGCTTCATGAATTCATACAGATCCCCGCGGGCGGACTTGTACAGGTTCTGCACCATTCGAGAACTGTCGCACTTGATATCGAAATGCTTACCGATCCTTTCGATCACAGCGCCTGCGAAAAGGCTGTCCTCCAGATTCACCCGGTCTTTCCAGGCGGCACATCCCAGGATTACATTCATCTTGCTGGACATCAGGTGGTCGCAAACGGCGGAAAGATTTGGGAATGATCCGGTGATGATTTCTTTTGCGCCATTGTCCAGCGCCATATGAAGGAGTTTGGTACCATTGGTGGTAGTCAGCACAAGTACCCTGCCCTGAATAAATGAAGGCGGGTATTCAAACGGAGAATTGCCGTACTCCAATCCCTCAGCTACTTTGCCGTCGCGTTCGCCAGCGGTAATGCCATTAGACTCCTTTCCCAGTTCTATGCATCTTGCAACAGTGGCCACGGGGATGACCGAGGCGGCGCCATTATATAGGGCAGTTGCTATGGTAGACGTTGCCCTCAATACGTCGATGATCACCACGATAGAATCGGATACATCGTACAGATGAAGCAGTGCGGGAGACAGACAGGTGAACAGGGTAGGTTTGGCGGAATTATCCATATTCAATGACGAGTTGGCAATCAGGTTATGGCAATGGGTTCGATGAATTAAACAAAAGGAATTTTAACCACTTTCGCTTTGATCAGTTTGTCGCGGATATCAATATAGATCTCGCTATCGAGCGATGAATGCTGCGTTTGAACATATCCCAGTCCGAGGGCCTTACTGAGGCTGGGTGATTGTGTGCCCGAAGTGACGCGACCGATCAGGTTGCCTTCCTGGTCTTTTATCCGGTAATCATGGCGGGGAATTCCCTTTTCGATCATCTCAAATCCGACCAGCTTTTTCTCAACGCCGTTGGCCTTTTGCTTCTGCAGGTAGTCACTGGCGGTAAAGGGCTTGGCAAATTTGGTGATCCACCCAAGGCCGGCCTCAAGGGGTGTAGTGAAATCATCTATATCATTTCCATAAAGGCAAAATCCTTTCTCGAGCCGTAGCGTATCCCGGGCTCCAAGTCCTATAGGCCTAATACCCAGAGCGGAGCCAGCTTCAAATATAGCGTCCCAAACTTTAGATGCATGATCATCAATATCCTCGAAATAAATTTCCACTCCACCCGCGCCGGTATATCCCGTAGCGCTCACGAGCACATTTTCAACTCCTGCGAACTTACCCTTTGCGAAAGTGTAATACTGGAGGTTAAGGATATCCATGTCCGTAAGTGGCTGCAGGATCTTCGTGGCATTAGGTCCCTGGATAGCAAGTAGGCATGTTTTTTGAGAAATGTTGTGCATTTCCACCTGATTCGAGTTATGCCTCATAATCCACTCCCAGTCTTTTTCAATATTGGAGGCGTTTACCACCAGCATATACACTTTTCCGGCTTCAATGCAGTAAACCAGCAGATCGTCAACAATACCTCCGTTCTCGTTGGTGAAACAGCTATACTGTGCCTTACCGTTAACGAGCTTTGAAGCGTCATTGGAGGTAACGCGTTGGATCAGGTCCAAAGCATCGGGCCCCTTCAGGATGAACTCGCCCATATGACTTACATCAAACACGCCGGCATTGTTCCGCACTGCATGGTGCTCATCATTGATACCGCTGTAAGAAATGGGCATATGATAACCTGCGAACTCGGCCATTTTGGCTCCGAGAGCCAGGTGTTTCTGGGTAAAAGGAGTTGATTTCATACCATCAGTTGAAGCCTGCGAAGATACACTGCTGGGACGGATGGTAAAAAGAAAAATGAAGGCGGCAGAAAAAAGAAAGCGTGATGCCCCTGACGGAACACCACGTTTTCCTGGCGAAAAGGAACCATTATCTTCCTATCATCATCAGATCCAAAACGGAGATCGTATGTCCCCTTCTACCTTTTCCTAAGCTGACAACCACTTCTTCATCTGATTCTTTTTTGCCTTTAAAACGATTCTCTTGGGTTGTATTCAGCTTGATATTAATCGTAGTATCCTTTCCATTTATCTTCATATCACCATCCATTTTGATATTCATACTATCCACATTTAATTTCCGCTCCTTCTTATATCTGTAGCCATCTTCATTCCCGTTGCTGTCATTCTCATCTGTATTCCAATTGTCTGATCTTTTATCAGTTTTCTCGAGTCCAGATGGAGTCATGGTATACCATATATCGGTTTTGTATCCGTATCCCCTGTCCCACTCATCTTCCCAATCGATACGCATGCCCCTGTTACGGTTCCTTTTGTTGGTGCTCACGGTGAACCAGTCAAAATCATTGATCCGGTTATCCAAATTTATCTGCTTACCAACGGGAACTTCCACCACCACCAACACTTGCTGATTTCTGAATTTGGTATCCTTTGTGATGGCAAATCCGCTCGACAGGAAAAGGGTTGAATCTTTCTGGCTGATGGGAAACTCTACCTTTTCGGCATACGCCTCTGCATTAACAGGATTTGATGCTCTGGCAAATTTGACTATGTAGGCATGAAAATTAGAATCATCGCTTTTGTCGATCTTAACCTTGACGGTATTCATCAGCAAGCTGTCTTCCTCGGCACTGATCATAAACGGAATGTCATCACTAACATCATCGAACCAACTGAGATTGTAGAATTTCCCTTCTGCAGGCATTACGTCAACATGAAGTCTGCCATTTACAGGATTGGTGATGGCTACGTCTTCCTGAACCGACTCAACGCGTTTGAATTCCCTGGTTACCATGGCGGCAAGGAATGTGGCGCTGATTATCCCTATTGTCCAAAGGCTGCCAAATACCCATCCAAGGTAACTGCTGTTTGACCTGGAACCGGTCATTCTCCGGATGATCCACACAATGGCAGCGATGATAGGCACGCCAAACAATAAAAAGATCGTATTGAAGGCCAGAAAATTCTGCCAAAAACCGGTCAGGAAAAAATTCTTCAGATCATACATACCCAATCCAAAACCGGAGAAGATAACAGCGGTAAAAGCAACGAACAGCGCGAAGACAATAATACCGGCGATAAAGAGGAAGAATACTTTAAACAGTACACCTATCGCGTGGCCCAAGCCGTTCCCCGCCCTATTTGCAGCTGGCGCTATTTCTGCGCTGAAGGCCCTGCTACGGTCCCCGGCTTCTTTACCCAGGTCCGATACATCCTTACCCCACTCTTTTGCCTTTTCTCCAAATTCAGCCCCAAACTTTTCCGCCCTGCCTTTAAGTCCCTGCAACTCTTCCTGCACTGAATTCTTTATGCTTTCCAGGTCTACTTTCTCTCCGCGCATTTCCAGTTTCTCAGAAGCGGTCTTGGCCTCGGGAATCACTATCCATAACACGATATATATAAAGGCTAATGTTCCACCAAAACCGCTGAACACCACATCAGGAAAGCTACCGTGACCGAAAAACCAAATGTTCTGGAACAAGGAGCCGATAACCCCTGCGATCAATGGAATAGCAAATATGACTCGGGGGATCCATACAGCGATATTGAAATAAGCTGCGATACCGCCGGCTACACCGCCGATCACTTTGCTATCCGGATTACGGTAAAGTCTTTTTCTCATATTGGACTGCATTCCTTTAGCAGGAAGCACGATCCAGAGAATAATGTATAAGGGAATTCCTGATCCGAAACCACCTAACGTCACCAGAGCGAACAGCACGCGGACGATGGTAGGATCCATCTTCAGGTAATGAGCAAGTCCGCTACAAACACCACCCAATACTTTATCGTTCTCATTCCTGAAAAGGGAACCGCGGGGTTCATCCTGTGTTGTGTAAGAAGATGAGGTTGCCGCAGTCCCTGATATTCCTGTTTCAGCACCAACTCCTTCCCCGTCAAATTCCTCTGGCCTTCCCATGTTGTTGATCACTTTCGCTACATCAGCTTCTGTAACACATCCTGCCTGACTTTTCTTTAAATCTTCTGTGAACAACTCAGCGATCCTGTTCTCGATATCATTGATGATCTCATCCCTGCCTTCTTCCCTCGCAAAATATCTCCTCAGGCTATCCGTGTAATTCTGCAGTATTTCATAGGCCGATTCCTCGATGGGGATCACCCTGCCTTGAAAATTTATGTTGATTACCTTTTTCATTGTTAGCGATATTTATTGTGAGTTGGTTGTTGTTAATTCTGCTACTTGATATCCATTCTGTGTGATCAACTGAACTGCATTTGCCATTTCCTGCCAGGTTGCTTCTAATTCTTTATAAAATTCAGCTCCTTTATCAGTGAGCGAAAAATATTTACGGGGCGGCCCGCCTGTACTTTCTACCCAACGGTAAGTCAGAAAGTCGGCGTTCTTTAACCTTGTGAGCAATGGATACAGTGTTCCCTCCAGGATTTGCAGGTTGGCCTTTTTCATCTCTTCGATGATATCACTGGGATAAGCCTCGCCGCGTTTGATAATGGAGAGAATACAAAACTCCAGGACTCCTTTCCGCATCTGGCTTTGTGTATTCTCGATGTTCATGTCTCTGGTTTTATTTTCTTGTTTTTAATGATGCCCGGGGACTGGCCTTTTGTTTGATTCTTCTTTTGATTCGTTTTTTCGTCTTGTTACTTCCATCCAGTCCCCGAGTGTCCTATTTCCCTTCCTGATTGTTTTATTCTTCTGTTGTTTCTCAATGACAATGCAAATCTATGGTATTATTTAGTATTATGCAATACATAGTACAAGATTTTTAATAGTAGCGTCTAAGACATAGTAGTCTGAATGAATAACTTGTTGATTACCAGCATATAACGGTCTCAGAGAAAACACGTCTTTGGGTAAACGGCTGGAAAAAATGATGAGCGGCGGTGAAGAATTGGCGGATTGGCGGATTAGCGGATTGACGGATTAACGGATTGGCGGATTGGCGGATTGGCGGATTGACCAGCATAAAGAATTCGCAAATCCGCTAATCCGCTAATCCGTCAATCCCTATAAGATCCCAAAGATTGCCGTAGATATCAGCAAACACCGCCACTTTACCATACTCTTCTACGCTGGGCTCCCGAACGATGCGGATTTGCTGATCTAATAAATTTTGATAATCGCGATCAAAATCATCTGTATGCAGAAAAAGGAATACGCGACCCCCTGTCTGGTTACCGATCCGGCTGACTTGCTCATCACCTACACCCCTTGCGAGTAATAGACAACAGCCGCCACCTTTAGGCCTAACCAGAACCCAGCGTTTTGTATCAGACAATTTTGTGTCCTCCACCAGGTCAAAATGCAATTGCGTAGTGTAAAACTGAATGGCCTCATCATAATCTCTCACTACAATGGCAACATGCGCAAGTGTTTGTTTCATGGATTGATGTATTTGCTTGATTAGATCAATTTCAGTTTTACTTCGGTACCCGCTGCTGGGAGATCATTCTCGTGGTAAAACGAAAGATGAAGATCACCAATAATGGCGCTATACTCATAACAACTTCCGAGGAACTGTTTACTAATGATCCTTGCTACTACACCTGTTTCATCAAGCGATATTCTGATATCTCCCGGCCGAACGATCGTAGTACCATTATTAAAAAGCTTTGGATCCGGCGCGCCCATGGCCAATGCCAATGAAGATGGCATCAGGAAGTACTTCCCGAGCAGTCCGGCCGCATACTCATCCACGGGTTTGCTATATACAAACTCCGGCGTACCCTGCTGCACAATACATCCATCTTTTAACAGGATCAGCTGATCCGCCCATGGCAATATGTCCGCCGGCTCATGCGATACCAGGATAGTGCTAATCCCGAGCTTTTCGCTGATGCTGTGGATCACTTGCTTCATCGTTTGCTTATGGATCATATCCAGGTTGGAATAAGGCTCGTCGAGCAAAAGCAATTTCGGGCTGTTCACCAACAGCCTTGCCGTTGCTATGCGCTGCTTTTCCCCGCCAGATAGTTCGTTGGTGCGCCTTCCCAGAAGATGATCGATCTGGCAGACATGAAAAATCGCTGCTGCTTCAGATTCAGTGAGCTTATTGGCATACTCAAGTATCTCATAAACCCAGTAGTTGTTCCGCAATTCAAAATGCTGGGAGAGAAATCCGATGTGTGGATGTGCTGCTATCAGTTGCTCATCAGGACCGAGTACCCGTTTCCCTTCAAACAACACCCTTCCTTCGTCGGGTTGAGAAAGGCCGGCAATGATCTTCAATAAAGTACTCTTGCCCGAGCCTGTTTCTCCTGCAATAGCAAGATGCTGGTCAGCAGCTTGAACAAAGGATATTTCCCGGAGTATGAAATCGTTCCCTTTCTTC
>Ga0164292_10002080_pt1 | contig 16311 bp, 18 predicted proteins | sample GEODES117metaG_FD_111486 | JGI IMG/M metagenome (GOLD analysis project Ga0164292, IMG submission 111486) | Eutrophic lake water microbial communities from Lake Mendota, Wisconsin, USA - GEODES117 metaG | ecosystem: Environmental > Aquatic > Freshwater > Lake | place: USA: Lake Mendota...
CTGGACAGTGACCGTGCTGCCAACGATTAATGACTGAAAACCAGACCTTAAACATCCTGATCAGGTTCTGGGTTGCTGCTGGATGCGATCGCTTAGCCGGTGACCACCCCCGCCATCAAGGCCAGCACCAAGGCAACTAACACAACCTCATGAAATCGAATCAGTTGCCCTTCCACGACCTTTCTCCAGTTGAACCAAACGCTGCTCCAACAACAGCAGGCCCAGCACCGTTGTGACTGTGACCATTACCACCAAAGCTGAAAACTGGGGCTGGCTGATCAGTCCGGCGCCCAACGCGGTGGTGGCAAACACCAGACCTGGCAGTCCGCGGGGAATCAGACCGAAGACAACCAGCCAGCGGTCGACCCCATCGCGTTTGTCCTTGGCGCTGACCCCCAGGCCGCAGGCCAACTTGCTCAGCAGGGCCGCCACCAGCAGCACCAGCGCCAGGGCCCAGGCCCGGCTGTCGACCAGGGAGCTGGCAGAGACCCGCATGCCCACACTGATGAAATAGAGCGGTAGAAACACCTCTGACAGCACGACCAGTACCCGGTTCAAGGCATCTTCAGGTGGGCTGAGCCTGCCCAGCAGCACGCCGCCCCAGAGGGCCCCCAACAGCGCTGTCAAGCCGCTGATTTCACCGACCCAGGCAGGGCCGATCAGCAGCAGCAGGATCGCCAACGGGCCGCTGGGCCGCTGGCCGCAGCGGCGCACCCACCAACGCACCAGGGCATAGCTGAGCAGTGCGAACAACAGCCCAAAACCCAGGCCGGTGGGGCCCAGGGTGTTGCTGCTGATGGCCCGCCCGCCTGCGGCCACGGCCAGGGCCAACAGCGTGATTGCTGGCAGGTCGTCGAGCACCGACACGCCCACCAAGAGCCGTCCCGAGGGGGTGCGCAACGCCTGGCGTTGCGCCAGCAGCCGCAGGGTGACCCCGGTGCCGGTGGCCGACAGACAGGCCAGGCAGAGCAGGGTTGTGGCGGGTGTCATCGCGAACCAGTTCACCAGCGGCCAGTAGGCCAGCAATGGGGTCAAGAAGCTGAGGGCCACCAGACGGATGATCGTTCGGGCTCTGGAGGACACCAGATCGCTGCGAACCTCAAGTCCCACCTGAAAAAACAGGGTGAGGACCCCCAGTTCGGTGATGCCGCTGAGCGGTTGAATGGCCTTGAACGGCAGCACAACGTTGCCGAGCGCAAAGCCGATCGCCAGTTCCACCACCAGCGCGGGAATGGCCCAACGGGTAAGCCGCTGTCCCAGCACGCGCGTGGCGCCAAGGCTGATCAGCAGGATCAGCAGCGTGGTCAGCAGCGATGGTGATGCGATCGGCAGCACGAGGTTTCTGGATTAGGGGTTAGTCATCGGGTGCGCCTGGGGTTCGACCGTCCCAGTCGAACCGTCGCATCGCTGCTCTGACCCACGTTCTTAAGCCTATGGAGGGACGCGTTTTTCGGGAGTAGGCGCCACAATCGCCCCATGCTTCCGTTCCACTGGCTCACCCAGACCTTGGCCCTCGGTCTGGGTATCGCCTTCAGTCCGATCAACATCGCGTTGGTTGCCTTGCTGCTGTTGGGCCGCAACCCGCTGCTGCGCTGCGCCACCTACCTGGGCGGCTGGGTGCTGGCCAATGGCGGCGCCCTGGCGGTGGTGGTGCTGGTGGGTAGCCGCTTCAACTGGGCCATGCACTTGGGCAGTCGCGGTCAGGTGCTGATGGACCTGATCGGGGCCGGTGCTCTGGTGGCTCTGGGTCTGTTTCAGCTCACCCCGGCGGTTGCCCTCGGTGAAGAGAACTGGGCCATGCAGTTGATGGGTCAGCTGCCCGAACTCGACTGGCTGCCGTTGATGGGACTGGGGGCAGGTTGCGCCCTGGTGAGCCCTGAAAACCTGGTCTTTTACGTCAAGGAAGGCGGCATGTTGCTGACCAACCACACCTCATTGCAGGGGGACCTCGAAGTGGGTGTGGTGTTTGTGGCGGTGACCACCTCGCTGTTGCTGCTGCCGCCCCTGGCCTGGCTGATCAGCAGAGGCAGATTGCGGGAGCCGCTCACCCGCATCAACGACTGGTTGGTGCACCGGGCCGAATGGCTGGTTGGGGTGTTTGCCCTGCTGCTGGGCTTGTATCTCGGCTGGCAGGGCATCGAAGGTCTCTACCAGATGACTCAGGCAGCCTTGACGGCTGCCTGAGTCCTGGCGCGATTCAGCTCGGTTGCTCGATCACCGGGGTGCCTGCTTCCTCGGATTCGCTGGGGATCACCAACCGCAGCAGGATCGGCGCCAGAAATGTGGTGCCGATCACCATCAACAGAATCGCCGCTTCCAAGGCAGGCGTGAGGATGCCCGCCTGACTGCCCAAGCCCAGAAAAATCAACCCCACTTCGCCGCGGGGCATCATCCCCAGACCCACCACCAGGCGGTTGGTGGGGTTCTTGCTCAGGTAACTCCAGCCGGTGGCCACCTTGCCGGCGATGGCCACCACCAGCAGAAAGGCCGCCACGATCAGCCCCTCGCGGTTGGCGGGATCAAAGGGATTAAGCACCGACAGGTCCATGCTGGTGCCGATCAGCACGAAGAACACGGTGGCAAAGAGAGCCACCAGGGGTTTCACCGCTGCATCGATGTCGTGGGTGTGCTTCGAGGCGCTCAAAATCAGGCCGGCGGCAAAGGCCCCCAGCGCCGCTTCCAGACCAATGGCCTGGGCGGCAAAGCAGCACAGGGTGAGCACCACAAAGCTGGCCACCGCCACATCGCCCGGGGCCTTGAGGCGGTCGACCACCCAGTCGAAGACTGGTGCAGCCTTGCGGCTCAGAAACAGGGCCACACCGACAAAGGCCACGGCGGCCAGGCAGAGCTTGATCACCGGTCCGACGCTGAAGGCACCGCCACCCACGACGGCCACCACCACCGCCAGGATCACGATGCCAAGGATGTCGTCGAGCACGGCGGCTCCGATCACGATCTGACCTTCGCGGCGCTTGAGCCAGCGCAGCTCGCCGAACACGCTGGCGGTGATGCCGATGCTGGTGGCGGTCATGGCCGCCCCGGCAAACACTGCCGGAATCAGGGGCACATGGAACAGGTAATAGAGACCGGCAGTACCCAGGGCAAACGGCAGCACCACCCCGGTAACGGCGACCGTGCTGGCCTGCACCCCGACAGCGACCAGCTCATCGAGTTCGCTTTCAAGGCCGGTGAGAAACAACAGGGCAAACAGGCCCAGCTCGGACACGGTCTGCAGGCTGGGAAACGTCTCGTTGTAGACCTCACGCACCGCATCGGGTGAAAGTTCGGCCAACAACCCCAGCACGCCGGCAGCTGAGGCTGCCAGCTGGGCCTGGGTATCCGGCGGCACGATCAGGTGCAGTCCGGAGACACCGATCAGCACCCCGGCTACCAATTCACCGAGGATGGTCGGCAACTGCAGCCGCACCATCACCTCAGCAATGGCGCGGGCGGCGATGAAGATGACCAGGAAACGCCCCACCTGGATCAGGGTTTCGGCGACTTCAAGCTGATGGGGGCTGATCTCCATCAGAAGTGGAGGTATCGCGAGCATCGGTGAGCCCAAAACGGCGCCCCTCTCATAGGCACCACAGCTGTGGGATTGGGTCGGTGTGCCTTCAGTCATCCACCCCCAGGTGTGGGTTGCCCAGCAACCCACGCCGCCGGAGCTCCTTCTGGAACCGTCGTCCCAGCCTGGTTTCATCGCTGTGACGTTCGATTTGAGCCAGAACGAAGCCAATTCGCAGCAGCATCCAGCCACCAGCACACAGGAGCAACAAGGTCATTGCAAAAAGGACCCGTAACAGGTCGATCTGTGATAAGGCAGGATTTGCTCCCTTTGGGGCGGGGTCAATGGTCATCAATGAGTCAAGAATGTTTCCTGGCTCGACCCAAGCAAGCTGCAATCTTGCTAAGGCGCCTGCTTTGCTTCGGCCCAGGTTCTGCACAGCTGGAAGGACTGAGACCCCTTGCCTGTCAAGCGGTTTTCGTTCATATCAGTTGATCTGATCACGGTGATTTGACCTGCTCGTTGATGGCTGGCGGCAAACGCACCCATTTTGTTTCGTAACTCTGTAGGGTTCCGCAAACTTCGACGGGACCCCCCGCCATCCATGTCTGCGCCACAGAAGCTCTCCCGCAGCAGCTGCGACGCCCTCGGCACTCATCTGCGCAACCTGTCCCGCATCCCCTTGCTTACCCAGGAAGAGGAGATCACCCTGGCCAGGGCGGTGCAGACCCTGCGCCGGCTTGATGAAATCACCGAGGAACTCACCATGCGTGCCGGGGGGATGGCCCCCTCCCTGGAGACCTGGGCGGCCGAGGCCGGTCTGACGCCACTGGAGCTGGTGCGCAGCCGTCGCCGCGGTCTGCGTGCCAAGCAACGCATGGTTTCGGCGAACTTGCGGCTGGTGGTCACCATTGCTCGCAAGTATGTCGGCCTTCAGCTGGAGCTTGAAGACCTGATCCAGGAGGGCAATATCGGGCTGATCAAGGCCGTTGAGCGGTTTGATCCCACCCGTGGTTATAAGTTTTCCACCTATGCCTACTGGTGGATTCGCGAGGGCATCACCCGCGCTATTGCCGACAAGAGCCGCACCATTCGTCTGCCGGTTCACGTGGGTGAAGTGCTCAGCAAGCTGCGTCGCTCACAGCAGAGCCTGACCCAGCAGCTGGGCCGCACCCCCACCGTCAGCGAGCTGGCCGTAGAGACCGGACTCAAGCCCCTCGACATTCAGGAGGTGTTGTTTCGAGCTCAGCAACCCATCAGCCTTGATGCCGGCCAGCACCCTGATGCTGACCTGTGCTTGTTGGAGCGGATTCACTGCGCTGGAATCCAGCCTGAGGAGCGGCTGGTGGGCCAGCTGTTCAGCCAGGATTTCGAGCGGCTGCTTCACGAATTGCCGCCTCAGGAAGCAGAGCTTCTGCGGCTGCGCTACGGCGTAGGAGGTGCTGAACCGCTCAATCTGAGCGCCGTGGCCCGCAGCATGGGTGTCACGCGTGACACGGCACGTGGGATTGAACGACGAGCTTTGGCTGCCATGCGCGGTCTTTCCCACAAGGTGGTCGATTACATCCAGGAAGCCTGATTTAACCTTGTCATGGCTCCCATTCGTCTTCTGGAGCTGCTAATCCTGCTGACCGCCTTGGCAGGTTTCACCGGGCTTCTATTACGGCGCAACCTCTTTCTCAAGGTTCTCGCCATGGACGTCATGGGCAGCGCCGTTGTTGCGCTGTTTGTGCTGTTTGCAGCGCGTTCAGGTTTGCGCAGTCCACTTCTGGTTGGTCTTTCGGCAGCATCGTCCTCTGGTGTCGTGCCGACCGATCTTGCTGATCCAGTGCCGCAGGCGGTGATCCTGACGGCAATCGTGATCGGGCTGTCGATTCAGGCTTTGCTGCTGGTGGTGGTGACCCAATTGGCGCGGGTTGATCCCAGCCTTGATGTCAGCAGTTTTGAGCACAGGAACTGACGTTGTGATGCTCACATCGCCTCTGCTGACGGTCTGGTTGCTGCTCCCCTATCTGCTGGGGTTTGTGGCTGCCATGGTGCCGCTGTTGTCGCGCCTTCTCGTGCTGGGGTGTTGCCTGTTGTCAGGCTTCGTTGGCGCTGCGGCTCTGCTGGCCGGGCCCCAAGGCGCGGCCCAGCTCAACCTGCTGGGCAGCACAGGGGTGACCCTGCGCTTGGACCCCCTGGCAGGTTGGTTTGTGCTGCTTGCAGCGTTGCTGATTGCGGCTGTTCTGGTGGCCTGTTGGCAACGCTCGCCAGCTACCCCCATGCCGCTGTTGTTGCTGGTCTTGCAGGGCGGGCTCAACACCGCCTTTGCGGCCACGGACCTGATCAGCATTTATGTGACCCTCGAGGTGGTGGGGATCAGTGCCTTCTTGTTGATGTTGTCCGATCCCAGTGCCAGCAGGTTGTGGGTGGCCTTGCGGTACCTGTTGGTCAGCAACACCGCCATGACCCTTTACCTCATCGGCGCGGGGCTGTTGTACGCACAGAGCGGCAGTTTCTCGCTCAATGCCCTGGCCCGCTTGCCCCTCGGTGCCGCCCAGGCGTTTGTGCTGCTTGGCCTGCTCACCAAGGCCGGTGTCTTCATCTCTGGTCTGTGGTTGCCTCGCACCCACGCCGAGGCTCCAGCCGAGATTTCGGCGTTGCTGTCCGGTGTTGTGGTTACCGCGGGTGCGGTACCACTGCTGCGACTGGCGCAGTTGGATTCGCGTTTGTTGGTGGTGTTGCAGCTGGTCGGCCTGGGGAGTGCACTGCTGGGTGTCCTGGCTGCCCTGCGCGCCACTGACCTGAAGCGATTGCTGGCCTGGAGCACTTTGTCCCAGATGGGGCTTGTGTTGTTGTCCCCCGTTGCTGGCGGCGCCATGGCCTTCAGCCATGGCTTGGCCAAGGGGGGCCTGTTCCTGCTGGCGGGTGGCAGGCTGCCGTCGCGTCAGCTCGCGGGCTGGCGCGAACGCCCCCTGCCGCTGGGACTGCAGCTTGGTCTGTACGGGGCATCGCTATCGATTGCCGGCGTCCCCCCGATGCTGGGGTTTGCTGCCAAAAAGGGCTTGCAAGAGACCCTGCCTCCACCTCTGGCTGCAGCTCTGGTCCTGTTGTCAGTGGGCACGGTCATGGTCTACGCGCGGCTTTGGGGTGCCCCTTTGGCCCCTGCCAGCGCAGCAGAACCGATGCTGACGTCCGGAGTCCGTTTCTCAGTCAGCGCCCTGGTAGTGGTTCTGCTGCTGGTTGGCTGCGGGCAACTGGCCCAGGGCATTCCGGTTCAAGCCATGCTCAGCAGCTTCGCGGTGCTGGCAGCGGGTGTGTTGCTCCAGCAGGCTCTGCAACGCTTGCCCGTTGGCTCCGTCACACCACCTGTTCACGGCGAGACGCTGCAGCACCTGTTGGGCAATCTGGTCCTGCTGGGATCGGGCCTGCTGCTGGCCTTTCAGTTTGGAGTCGGCTGATGAGCTGGCTGTTGACCACCCTGTTTCGTTGGGGACTGTGGTTTCTGCTCACGTCAGACGCCACCTCCCTGAACCTGGTCATCGGTTTTGCCGTGGCCGTGGTGCTCCCTCGTTCGAGGCATCGCGATCGCGCCCGTTCGGGCCTGGTTCGTGCCTTGATCGCGGCTCTTGTGGCGGTGCCGAAGGCCTATCTGGAAGCTGCAGCTCTGCTCGGCGCCCAGCACGAGCATGAGCAGTGGATTGCCTTGCCCTCGCGCTCGCGTGGTGATGTCCTCGTGATGTTTCTGGAGGTACTGGCCATCACCCTGACCCCGTTCACCTTGGTGCTGGGGCTGAGTTCAGCTGATGGCACCCCTATCTACAGGGTTCACAGCCTCAGACCTGTCCGGCATCGCCAAATCCCGGCTGATCACCCATGACTGTCTTGCTCTGGGGCATGGTGCTCGCCTTGTTGATCCCACTGGCTGTGGTGTGCCGACCCTGCACGGTCTGGGATCGTCTGGCCGCCTTCGGCAGCATCGCCTCCAAGGTCGCTTTGATTGTGTTAGTGGTTGCCGTGCTGCGCGCCGATTGGATGCTCGGCCTGGTCGGTGCCATCAGCCTGAGCGCCGGCAATGCCGGCATGTTGTTGCTAGCCAACCTGCTGCGTGAGGTTGAACGCTGATGTTGCAACACACCCTGTCACTGCTGCTGCTGGGCGGCGGGTTGCTGCTCTGGTTCTGGGGTACCTGGCCCCTGCTCGAGCCGATCAGCTATCTGCGCAAGCTGCACAAATTGTCTGTGGCCGACACCCTGGGATCGGTTCTGATGCTGCTCGGATTGTTGCTGCGCATTCCGCAGCAATGGCCTCTGTTGACCCTGGCCCTGTTGGGGCTAGTGATCTGGAACACGATCTTTGGCTATGTGCTGGCCAGCAACGCTGAGGGGCACCGACAATGACAACCCTGACCCTGGGCGGGTCGCTGGATCTGCTGCTGCCGATCACAGCGTTGCTGCCACTGACCGCCGTGTTGCTGGTCAGCCAGAGCAACCCTTACCAAACTCTGGTGCTTAGAGGCATTCTTGGGTCGGTCGCAACGCTGGTGTACGCCTTGCTCGGCGCGCCTGATGTGGCGCTCACCGAGGCCCTTGTGGGCACGTTGCTGTCGACCACGCTCTACGCCATCGCCCTGCGCTCGTCGATGGCCCTGCGTCTCGAGGACCGCCGTTCGCAACCGCAGGAGTCAGGTATCGAGCACGAGTTGAACAGCTGGCTTGCGCCGTTGCATCTGCGCCTGCGCCTGGGCCACGGCATGGAAGGGGGTCACGGCTGGCTCGAGGATGGTCGGCGTCTGGTGCTCCACCGTGCTGCCCTGCACGAGCGTCTCAAGACCTGTGCCGGCCACGACACCTGGATTGACCAGGGCGGTCAGCTGATCTGCCTGGAGCCGCTTGAACCGTGACCTGGCTTTATCTGCTTGCCGCGATTGCGCTGTTGGCTTCCCCGTTGGCCAGCGCCCTGCCCGATGGAACAGCCGTCAGCGACCTGGTGGTCACGATCGCCGGCCAGACAGGGGTCCCCAACCTGGTGTCGGGGGTGATCCTGCAGACCCGCCTGTTTGACACTGTGGCAGAAGTGGTGGTGTTCACCTTGGCTGCCCTCGGTGTCCGGGAGCTTCTTAAAGGTGAAAAGGAGCGTCGCCGCATCAAGGCTCTTGAGGATGCGCCCAGTCGCGTGTTGTGTGAACTGGGCGCGACCATTTCTGCTCTGCTGGCCCTGGAGTTGGCCCTGCGCGGTCACCTCAGCCCAGGCGGTGGGTTCGCTGCAGGCGTGGCCGGTGGCACGGCCATCGGACTGTCGCTGATCAGCGGCGGGGCAGAGCGGGCTCAGCGTCTTTATCGGCGCTACAGGGCTGATCTGCTGGAAAAGGTGGCTGTGCTGGGCTTCATCGTGATGTCCTTGGTGCTGTTGCTGGGCTTTGCACTGCCCCAAGGTGTATTCGGAACCCTGCTCAGCGGTGGCTGGATTCCCTGGCTCAACATGCTTGTGGCACTCAAAGTCACCCTTGGTTCCTGGGCCATGGTGCAGCTGTTCGTGCGTTATCGCGGTTTGTTTTGAGGCAACGGGTCAAGCTGCCGCCCCATCCGAGCCGGACACTCCCTAAGGTTCCGCGACTACAACCCCCTGTAGCTCATGACCACGACGTCGGCACCCCCAGGGCGCCCGGCTTTTCGCGTGCTGAACCACATCAGCACCAACAACATCAAAGGTGATTTGTTCGGCGGCGTCACCGCTGCCATCGTTGCCCTGCCCCTGGCGCTGGCGTTCGGCGTGGCCAGTGGTGCTGGCGCCGCTGCCGGCCTTTGGGGCGCTGTGCTGGTGGGTCTGTTTGCCGCCCTTTTCGGTGGCACACCCACGCTGATCTCTGAACCAACCGGCCCGATGACGGTTGTGATGACCGCGGTCATCGCCAGCCTCACGGCCCGCAACCCCGAACACGGCCTGGCCATGGCTTTCACCGTGGTGATGCTGGCTGGCGTGTTCCAGATCATCTTTGGCTTTTTAAAGCTTGGCCGTTACATCACCCTGATGCCCTACACGGTCATCTCGGGCTTCATGAGCGGGATCGGCTTCATCCTGGTGATCCTGCAGATCGGTCCCTTCTTGGGGCAGGCCATCCCCAAAGGTGGGGTGATGGGCACCCTCACGGCTCTGCCCGGGCTCATCAGCAATGCCCGCCTGCCTGAGGTGGTCCTGGCGTTGATCACCCTGGCGATCCTGTGGCTGACACCGGCCGGGGTCAAGAAAATCGCCCCGCCCCAGCTCATCGCGCTGGTGATCGGCACCGTGCTGTCGTTGACCCTGCTGACCGGTGGCGGCGGCGAGGAGATCCGCCGCATTGGCGAGATCGCCTCCGGTTTTCCCAAGTTGCAGCTGCCTTACTTCGAAGTCGGTGAGCTGCGGGTCATGTTCGTGGATGCCGCTGTGCTGGGCATGCTCGGCTGCATTGACGCCCTGTTGACGGCGGTGATCGCTGACAGCATTACTCGCACCGAGCACGATTCCAACAAGGAACTCATCGGTCAGGGTCTGGGGAACCTGGCTTCCGGTCTGTTCGGCGGCATCGCCGGCGCCGGCGCCACCATGGGCACGGTCGTCAACATTCAGGCCGGTGGCCGCAGCGCCCTCTCGGGCATCAGCCGCGCCGTGATCCTGATGGTGGTGATCCTGGTGTTCAGCGGCGTGGCCGCTCTGATTCCTCAGGCTGTGTTGGCCGGTATCGCCCTCAAGGTAGGTGTCGACATCGTCGACTGGGGCTTCCTCAAGCGAGCGCACCGCATCTCGATCAGCGGTGCGCTGATCATGTATTTGGTGATCGCCCTCACCGTGCTGGTGGATCTGATCGCCGCCGTGGGCATTGGCGTGTTCATCGCCAACATTCTCACGATCGACAAAATGAGCGCTCTGCAGAGCAAGAGCGTCAAATCGGTCAGCACCGGTGATGGCGATCTCGACATCAGTGCTGAGGAGCGTCAGCTTCTGGATCAGGGCAAGGGACAGGTTCTTCTTTTTCAGCTGAACGGTGCCATGATCTTTGGCGTGGCCAAGGCCATTGGCCGTGAGCACAACGCCATCAGCGACTGCAAGGCCGTGGTGTTTGACCTCTCCGAGGTCTCCCACCTGGGAGTGACGGCAGCCCTGGCGGTCGAGAACGCCGTCGAAGAGGCGATCGAAAAAGGACGTCAGGTGTTCGTGGTTGGCGCCAGCGGCACAACCCAGCGCCGACTCGAGAAGCTAGGTCTGTACCAGAAGCTTCCGGCAGAGCGCACCAGCCTGAATCGTCGTGATGCCTTGCAGCAGGCTGTTTCGGCTCTGGGATGATTCTGTACTGAGTTTGCTGATTCACAGGTTCGACTGAATTTCGCCACTATTTTTATCAGCATGCTGGATTGTTGAAGCCTCGGGCAAAGCCCGGGGCTTTTTATTTGTCCTGCAGTGTATCAGTTGAACGTTGCTGTGTGACTCATGAACATCGCAATGTATTCCGTGCACCTTGATAGCCGAATGTTTAGTAAAAGTTATTGCTTGCATCGTATTGTCTTTCCATCTTTTGACCAAGTTTTAGCTGCTTACTTCTAAGGTTTGTGCACACGACAAGCAGGCTTCATTGCTTATGGCTGTCGGTCATTTTACTGAAGTCATGCCACTTGTTAATGCCATGCAGCAGCCTCTACTACAGCTTGTATTTGAGCCAGGTCAATCAATCCCTGTCGACTTTTGCTGGATGGTTCGGTTGGGATTTGCATCGGCTAATAGTTGGAGTGATGACGATGATTTTCTGCCATTAGGTGTTTGGGGTCCCGGGCAGTTGCTGATTCCTCATCGTTTAGCTATTCAACCAGTAGAGCTTCGCTCTCTGTCAAATTTGGTTCTAGAGCAATGCCTTATTGATGCAAGTGATGGAGAAAGTTTTTTGTCCTCTCATATTGAACAGTTGTCAGTTTTTTTTAAGCTAAGCCGGGTAAGACCAGCTGAAAAGCGCATGTTAAAGCTTCTGCAATGGCTTGGTTCGCGTTTTGGGGCAACTACAGAGCAGGGTGTTCGTTTGCCACTTGTAGCGATGAATCTCACACACAGAGAGTTGGGTCATCTAGTTCATTGACGAGGGTTACTGTGACGAAAACATTAGGATTATTTCGTCAACAGTGATGGCTTTTGGTTGATGGTGAAGAGGAGGTTTTAACTTGGGCTGCTGTTGATGATTGTCAACGCCTGTTTTAGGGTATGAAACCTAAAGTTTCAAGCAGCCGTGATCCGCCTTGCTGCTTGGTGGAGTGTACTTCTGTATCGAGCATGCGGCGATCATTGCTCAGTTGACAACTAAGTATGTTTCTTAATTGCTTGATTTACTATGTCTGAATTTGTATCTTTGTTCCTAAGTCAATTTCAGTCACCAACCTTGGGCTTTCTCATTGGTGGCATCATTGTGGCTTCCCTAGGCAGTCAGCTGGCAATCCCAGACTCGATCTACAGGTTTATTAGTTTTTTTCTGTTGATGAAGATTGGTCTGACGGGAGGAATTGCTATTCGTAATTCTAACTTTGCAGAGATTCTTCTGCCAGCTATCGCCGCTGTCGCATTAGGCATCGTGATTGTCTTTCTTAGTCGCTACACATTGGGCAAACTGCCAGGTATCAAAGTCCCTGACGCGATTGCTACTGGAGGTTTGTTTGGTGCAGTGAGTGGTTCGACACTGGCAGCCGTCCTGCCGCAATTGGATGCGGCCAAGGTTCCTTATGAAGCTTGGACTGCTGCCTTGTATCCATTCATGGACATTCCTGCTCTGGTGACAGCAATTGTTGTTGCGAGTCTCTATCTCAGCAAAAAAACAGGTGGCGACATAGAGAAAGTGGAAATTTGGGCGATTGTCAAAGAAAGCCTACAAAGCTCTGCTGTGACGGCGTTGCTTCTTGGCGTTGGCCTTGGCATTCTTACGAAGCCAGAACCCGTTTACGAGACCTTTTTCAATCCTCTTTTCCGTGGCTTTCTTTCCGTCTTGATGATCATCATGGGAATGGAAGCGGCCCAGCGTATGAATGAATTGCGAAAGGTTGCTCAGTGGTTTGCAATCTATGCTTTTATTGCCCCTATTTTCCATGGTTTCCTTGCATTTGGTCTTGGACTTGTTATTCACAAGTTGACTGGTTTTAGTATTGGCGGTGCGGTTGTTTTAGCGGTGATCGCTGCATCAAGTTCTGACATTTCTGGCCCTCCTACTTTACGAGCTGGTATCCCTACGGCCAATCCTTCTGCGTATATTGGGGCGTCTACAGCCATAGGCACGCCAGTTGCTATCGCGATCTGTATTCCGCTTTTTATTGGAATTGCAGAATTGATGCTTGGTCGCTAGGAGCTTCAATCTTAACGCTCTTTTTTTCAACCTCTCGAGAATTTACCCATGAGTCAACAAGTTTGGAAATTGGTAATTGTAGCTGAAGAAGTTCTATCCAAAAAACTCACCAAACTCATTAAAGAGGCAGGCGCAACTGGTTATACCGTAAATGCCGCTGGGGGTGAGGGTAGTCGTAATGTCCGTTCTACCGGTCAGCCTAGTGTCTCCCACACCCTTTCCAACGTTAAGATCGAGGTATTGACTGGTACCCGCGATCTTGCTGACATTATTACCAAGGAGATAGAGGCAAAGTATTATGCTGATTACTCAATTATTACATACATTTATCAAGTTGAGGCTCTAAGGGATCACAAGTTTTAAAATGCGTTCCTTGCCTTTGTTTGTTCAGATACTGCGTCTTCTTTAGGTATTGGTCGCGATCATCCCGATGCTCCATCTGTGGTGTCGGGATTTTCCTATTTCCATGTCAGCCGCTGCTTCATGCTCTGTCGCATTGCCCCAAATTGATATCCCATCTGCTTCAGTTGCTTTGCATGAGCAGCAAGTTGTATGAATTTCTTCAGAGACAGCACTTTCCTTTCTGGCATTCATGCCTATGAGCGTCAGCTCGCAAAGCTCCTGGCTCTGTTGTTGGCGGCGATGATCGGGATTGCCACAATTCAGCTATTTTTGGAAACGGGCGGGAAGTTGCTTTTGCTTCAAGTCAATTGGTTTGATGGTAGTTTAATTAAATTATTAGATCGCCTTTTGTTGATCTTTATTGCCTTGGAAGTCTTGCAAAATGTTACCGCTTACTTGCGCGACCAGGTTGTGCAAATTGAGTTGGTTCTGTTAACGGCCTTAACTGCTGTAGCTCGTAAAGTAATTGTACTGCCGCCAGGAACCGAAAGCAAGCCACAACTTATGGCTGGATTCGGTTTGATTGTGGTTGGTATAGCAGCCGCCTATTGGTTGGTCTTGCACGCTCGTCGCCAGACATCAACCAATGTTGGCGTCAACTACGATCAAACATCGGTATAAGCGGCACTTGCCTGCGGTTCAGCAACTGATGAGTTGGCATCCACACCTTTGGCACCCCACCACCCAGGTGGCGACGAGCCCAGAACCACTCCAGGTGCGCAGAGCCCGGGGCTGCGAACTTGAGCTTGCAGATGGGCGCCGTTTGATTGATGCGATTAGCAGTTGGTGGGTCACCCTGCACGGCCATGCCGAGCCCTCCATCGCTGCTGCGATCGCTGGCCAGGCTCAGAAGCTTGAGCAGGTCATCTTTGCCAACTTCAGCCATGAGCCGGCCGAGCAATTGGCGACCCGGCTCAGCAGCTTGACCGGGTTGCAGCGGCTGTTCTTTTCGGATAACGGCTCCACTGCCATCGAAGTGGCGCTCAAGATGGCCTGGCAGTGGTGGTCCAACCAGGGCCAGCCACGTCATCAATTGATTGCCTTTGAAGGTGCCTATCACGGCGACACATTCGGGGCGATGGCGGTGGGTGAACGGTCACTGTTCACCGCACCCTTCGAGAGCTTGTTGTTTGACGTGACCCGTGTTGCCTGGCCCCACACCCATTGGGATGACGACAGCGTCGATCAGCGCGAACAGCAGGCGCTGGCCCAGCTTGACCTCGCCCTGCAAACACCCACTGCAGCGGTGATTTTGGAGCCCTTGCTGCAGGGTGCGTCAGGTATGCGTCTGGTCCGCTCTGGTTTTGTGCGAGCCGTTGCTGCCCGTGCAGAAGCTAGTGGCGCCCTGTTGATCGCCGACGAGGTGATGACCGGCTTCGGTCGCACCGGCGCCTTGTTCGCGTGTCAAAAGGCCGGTGTCCAGCCCGATCTGATGGCTCTGTCCAAGGGACTCACCGGTGGTTTTCTGCCGATGGGGGTGACCATGGCTAGCGAACGCCTCTATCAGGGTTTCATCGGCACCGATCCGCTGGTTACGTTTTTCCATGGCCACAGCTTCACCGCCAACCCGCTTGGTTGTGCTGCGGCATTGGCCAGCCTGGATCTGCTGCAGGCCCAGCCTGAGCGTTTTCAGCAATTTGAAGCCCGTCACACGCCAGGGCTTGAGCAGTTGGCCCAGCACCCGCGTGTGCGCCACGTTCGGACGCTGGGCACCATTGCAGCCTTTGATGTGGAAGCTGGCGACGATGGATACCTCAACCCAGTGGGTAAGCAGATCCAGCGCCTCTGTGTTGACCAGGGTGTCTATCTGCGTCCCCTGGGTAACACCGTCTACCTGATTCCACCGCTGAGCATTAGTGCGCTACAGCTGCAACAGTGTTATACGGCGTTATCCCTTGCGTTGGACCAATTGGCTTGAGGGATCCCAGCTAGATCTTAGCTCTGAAACAAGTTGACTTCGGCGGCCCGCCGCCGTTCAAGACCGGCCAGGATATTTCCTTCATCACCGAACCGCCAGCGGGGCAGTTCCTGTCTGATGACCAGGCCAGGATCGTCACCGGCGATCAAGCGTTTGCGCAGGGTGGACTGGTTCAGCGCCTCGACCCCCACGTTGTAAGTGAAACTGACCAGGGCCGCCTGCTGGCGCGCTGTGAAGGACCTAGCCATTGGCAAGGCGTTGAACATCCCTGGTGCATAGTCACGCTGCACCTGCGCCCGCAACAGCTGATCTGCCTGATGCGGCGTGACCCGATCGCCCAACTTCACCGGACGACCATCGTTGTACAGGGTGGTGCCCCAGCCGATGGTGACCACACCCACCGCATCGACATAGGCCTCCAGTTCCAGGCCTTCAAACTCCTTGATGATCGCCAAAGCATGGTGCATCCAGGGTTCATCCCTGGCGACCTCCTGGACCCGCTCGATCGCTTGGGTAGGAAGTGCGCTGCCCATGGCAGCGATCCCGATCGAGGTTCCAACCAGGGCCGCTCCATCGCTGGCCGAAATGGTCAGGGTGCTGGCCAAGGCGATCAGCATGGTGGGGATGTCCAGCCGGCCCGCAGCGATGCTCTCCAGCTGGTCGTCACTGAGTGAAACACCATCGCTCAGCAGTTGCCGGTAGGCCTGGCTGATCTCGCCCTGGAGCGCTTCAGCCTGCTGCAGCACAGGGGAGTCGAGCAGGATCTGCGGCTCAAACGCGCTCGCCTGAATCCTCTGGATCAGGGCGAGCAGTTCCTCTGAGAGTTCAGGGTAAGCAGAGGCTGCAGGGGTCATCGGCACCATGGCCAGGAACCACTCCCGGTTTCCTCAGTTTGCACACGGCTGATCAACCCGGCAAAATCACCCGGTTGATGACGTGCACAATTCCGTTGTCGCAGGCAATGTCGGCCGTAATGACCGATGCGTTCTTGACTTCAAACGGGTCATTGCGGGCGATCGGCACTGGTGCGCCTTCCAGGCTCTGCCATTCGCTCTGACCGACGAGTTCGGCCTGTTGGTGGGCCCCGGCGAGCACATGAAATTTGAGGATCCGGGCCAACTGGGGCGGATTGTCGACCAGGGTCTGCAC
>Ga0164292_10002081_pt1 | contig 16308 bp, 16 predicted proteins | sample GEODES117metaG_FD_111486 | JGI IMG/M metagenome (GOLD analysis project Ga0164292, IMG submission 111486) | Eutrophic lake water microbial communities from Lake Mendota, Wisconsin, USA - GEODES117 metaG | ecosystem: Environmental > Aquatic > Freshwater > Lake | place: USA: Lake Mendota...
CACATTGGAAAGAGACCTGTTTTTACCGGAGGGAATTCGGATGGTGATTATCAAATGTTGCATTACACTACTTCAGGTTCCGGACCACGTTTTGGATTACTTGTTCATCATACCGATGCCGCTAGAGAAGTTGCTTATGATCGTGCTTCTCACATTGGAAAATTGGAAAAAGGATTAGATGATGCAGCTAAAAACAATTGGCTACTGGTAGATATGAAAAACGATTGGAAAATTATTTATCCATCTGAAATTAAGAAGTAAAAAAGTGGTTTGGTATTTCAAAATTTGGACGCTAGTTTTAAAAGGACTACTTTTGTTTATGTTGCCACTTATATTGGTTGTAATTATTCTTGAAAAAGCATTTTTCATTATTCAAAAATTAATTCACCCTATCACAACCCATTTGCCTCAAGAAGGAATTTTTGGTGCTGGAATGCTACCTTTACTAGCAATAGTAATACTTTTTTTTATTACAATTAGTGCAGGGGTTTGGATAGAAAAGAAAAAGGTAAAGACGATTATTCCATTTCTTGAAGATAAATTACTCGTTTTAATACCCGGTTATACCTTACTTAAATCAAGAGTGAATGAAGTATTCGGTGATTTAGATTCAAATTGTAAGTCAGTCCTTGTTGGTGAAAATGACCAATGGAAATTTGGAATAGAAATTGAAAGAAATGAAAATGGATATAGTATGGTTTTCTTTCCCGACCCGCCAGATGCCAAATCGGGTGAGTTGAAAATGATTAAATCAGATTCAATTAAGATACTTGAAGTTTCTATGAGTAGTTTATCTACTGTTATAAAAAAATATGGTTCGGGTTCAACATCTTTAATAAAATAATTATGAAAATTAAAATTACAACTTTAGTTCTTTTTGCTATTTTTTGGTCAACTTCAGTTTTTTCTCAAACGGAAGCAGAAGAACTCGCTAAAAAATTAGCTAACCCAATTTCCAGTTTAATAAGTGTTCCGTTTCAAAATAATACTGATTACGGAATAGGAGAAAATAATGGACTTAGGAATACTTTGAATTTTCAACCGGTAGTTCCCGTGAGTCTAACAAAAGATATCAATCTTATCACTCGAATGGTGTTGCCAATTGTTACGCAATATAATATTACAGGAGCGGGAGAAAAACAAAGCGGACTTGGCGATGCAGTTGTTAGCATGTTTTTTAGTCCAAAAAACACCAAAAATGGGTTTACATGGGGAGCCGGCCCTGCCTTTTTAGTACCCACAGGAACCAATGATTTTTTAACTACAGATAAGTGGGGTGTGGGTCCAACAGTTGTAGCTCTGAAACAAGCAAATGGATGGACAATTGGCGGACTTGTTAATCAAATTTGGAGTGTAGCTGGTAACGATGATAGGTCAGATGTTAATCAAATGTTTGTGCAGCCTTTTGTGATTTATAATTGGAAAAGCGGTGCAGGTGCAGGATTAGTTACGGAATGGACTCAAAATTGGGAAATAGATAAAGCAACTGTTTGGCTTACTCCTACTTTTAGTGGTGTTACAAGTTTTGGTTCACAAAAAGTTCAATTTGTTTTTGGTCCTCGATTTAATTTGTCAGCAGCGTCAAGCCAAGCTAAAGCAGATATGGGCTGGAGAGCCGGTATGGTGTTTTTATTTCCAAAGTAATTTTCTAGATAAGTATCATCGATTTAGTATAAAAAAATGCGAAAGTTTTATTTTTTAGTATTATTTTTTTCTAGTGGTTTGGGTTTTGCACAGGAGGAAAAGACTTTTACAAAGCACCATTGTCTCTCTTTTTTGTTAAGCCACACCTATGTTAGCCAAGGAGTCATCGATGGTGATAGAAAATGGTTAATATTGCCTTCAGTTGCATTGGATTATAATTATTTTTTTATGCCAAAATGGTCAGTTGGACTACATAATGATTTAATTATTGAGAATTTTAAAGTTGAAAAAACAGAAGAGGTTTTTGAACGCACCACTCCAATAGCAAGTGCCTTGACTGCCGGATTTAAACCCGGTGAGCATTTTACCTACCAATTCGGATTAGGAGGTGAATTTGCAAAGGAGGAAGACTTTTTTTTAATTCGATTTGGCGTTGAATATGGTTTAGAATTACCTAAAGATTGGGAGTTAGTCTCTAATTTTGTTTATGATATTAAATGGAACGGATATGATAGTTTTTCAATTGGGATAGGTATTTCAAAATCATTTAAATGATTCAATTGAAAAAGATTCATCTATAATTTATTTTCTTGTATTCATGTAAAATGAGTACTTTTAGTCAATTATTAATTTAAATGGTTTAATTGACAACTCATGAAAATCTTTTGGATTTTATACTTCGGATTCTTCTCAATGGCTATTACTGCTCAAAAGGACACCCTTACTTTTAAGAATAAAGATGTTATTGTAGGTGAGCTAAAGCAGTTGAATAACAATATTTTAACTGTTAAAACATCCTATAGCGACAAAGATTTTTCCATTGAATTTGATAAAGTAGTGTCGCTAGTGCTTGAAAGTAAATATTCTGTTGTGCTTTCCAGTGGATTGAGAATGTATGGTTATGTCAAAACAGAAACTCTGAATAAGGTCGTAATTACTCAAGAAAATAATGTTACCATTGAAGTTTTCTTAAATGAAATTGTTGTTTTACAAAAGATTGATGATGGCTTTTGGAAACACTTCAAAGGTTCCTTTGATTTTGGTTATAATTTAACCCAAACAAACAACAGTGAACAATTTACATTTTCCGGATTACTGAACTATTATAGTGAGCGATGGATAAATCGAGTCACCTACAATCAGTTGTTTACTTCACAAGATGATGTGGAGAATATTGAACGCACCGATTGGTCGATTGATACCAAAAGATATTTGAAACAAAAATGGTTTTTGAACACCAATTTTTCTTTTCTATCCAATACGAGTCAATCGCTTAAAGGCCGTTATGTTCCTAGCATTGCAGCTGGTAATTATTTAGTTCGAAATAATAAGTTGTATTTGTTAGTTGCAACGGGCTTAACTTACAATATCGAAAAATACGAAGATACTTCCGCTGACAAAACATCAACAGAAGCGCTGTTAATCACACAATTTAATATGTTTAATTATAAAGATATTGATTTGTATTTTTCCGTAATAGGTTATCCGAGTTTATCTGAAAAAGGAAGGTTTCGAACGGATATAAACGTCCGATTTAAATATGATTTACCGTTTGATTTTTATTTTAAAACGGAATTGAAGATTAATTTTGACAACCAACCGGCAATAGGTGCTGTCAAAACGGACTATGTGTTTTCAACGGGTTTTGGATGGGAGCTAAAATAACAATGCCTCTATTCCAGAATCCGTTCCATTAAAACTTCCAATTCTCGTGCTTGTTTCAATCCTCTTTTGCGATTTAAACGAGCAATAAAATACAATAAAAACCAACTGTTTACCATCGCAAACATTACCAACAAATCAAAAGTGAAGGGTTGATTCAGCGACCACTTAGAGTAGGCAATCATTGCGAAAATCACAAAAAGACCCGCTACCACAAAATGCAGAAACATAAAAATTGTCCACAAAACGGGGTCGGGGCCATACAACCCCCTAACGAAAGTGTTACCATCTTCCATCTTTTCAAATTCTAAATGTAAGTGAGGCGAATATTTTTCGCGATGCAGCATTCCGATATGCAACCAAATATGATGTCCCGAAATTTTGATTCTATAATCGGGTTCAACTGTTTCTTTGAGTTGCTCGCAACTTTTAATAATGGCATCAAAGGATTTGGCAATCACCTTATCAAATCGGTACCGTAAGGATAACTGGTTGTCTAATTCCATGGTAGTTAGTCAGTAGTAATTCAAATACTAAGTTACAATAATAACTTTAAAAACGAATAAGGATTTAATTTATTATTCTCTTAATGAAACAATAATTCCCGGTATAAACCCATTTTGCGAGTTTACCTTTTTGATTTAAATTATTCAGTTCATACTTCAAACAAAAAACCTACCTTTGCAAACTATTAGAAATTAGAAGTATGAGTACTATTGTAGCCATTGTAGGAAGACCAAATGTAGGGAAATCAACCCTTTTCAACCGTTTGATAAAGCGTAGAGAAGCCATTGTTGATTCTGTGAGTGGCGTTACCCGAGATCGAAATTATGGCAAAAGCGAATGGAATGGAAAAGATTTTTCTGTAATTGATACCGGCGGATACATCAAAGGATCGGATGATATTTTTGAAGCGGAAATCCGCAAACAGGTAGAATTAGCTATTGATGAAGCAGATGTGATTATGTTTGTGGTTGATGTAGAAGAGGGAATCACACCAATGGATGATGAGGTGGCAAAATTGCTCCGTAAAATAACCAAGCCTGTAATTGTTGTAGTCAACAAAGTAGATAATGCCATGCGTGAAAAAGACGCGTATGAATTTTATAACCTGGGATTAGGAAATTACATTACCATTTCCAGTACTTCCGGAAGCGGAACAGGGGAATTATTAGATGAGTTAATCAATGTTTTTCCAAATAAACCGGAGCCAACTCAAGAAGAATTGGAGTTGCCCCGTTTTGCAGTGGTGGGTCGTCCCAATGCCGGAAAATCCAGTTTTATCAATGCCTTGATAGGTGTTGACAGGTATATTGTAACGGATATTGCCGGAACAACCCGCGATTCGATTGATACCAAATACGACCGTTTTGGTTTTGAATTTAATTTGGTAGATACTGCCGGTATCCGACGAAAAGCCAAAGTGAAAGAAGATTTAGAATTTTATTCTGTGATGCGATCTGTTCGGGCTATTGAGCACAGTGATGTGTGTATTTTAATGGTGGATGCAACCCGAGGTTTTGAAGGTCAAGACCAAAGTATTTTTTGGTTAGCAGCTAAAAACAGAAAAGGAATTATCATTTTAGTGAATAAGTGGGATTTGGTGGAAAAAGACACGATGTCTACCCGAGATTATGAAGCTAAAATCAGAAAAGAATTAGAACCGTTTAACGATATCATCATCTTATTTGTTTCTGCCTTGACCAAACAACGTTTGTTGAAAGCACTGGAAGAAACCGTTAAAGTATACGAAAACAGAAAGCAACGGATTCCAACGTCAAAGTTCAACGATTTTATGTTGAAATTGATAGAAGCCTATCCGCCACCCGCCTTAAAAGGTAAATATGTGAAGATTAAATATTGTATGCAGTTGCCAACACCAACGCCTCAGTTTGTGTTTTTTGCAAACTTACCACAATATGTAAAAGAAGCTTATAAACGCTTTTTGGAAAACAAAATCCGAGAAAACTGGGATTTTTCAGGAGTACCAATCGATATTTATATCAGAGAGAAATAGAAATTTCTTTCAACTTATATTTTTCAAGTAGTATAATTTTTTAAAAATCAATGCGTTTTATTACTACTATTTTATTTAATATTTAATTTATGAGAAAATTATTTATTGCAGGTATTTTTTTACTATCAGGATTATATCAGACTACAGCTCAGGAAGTTGGTATTCGTTTTGGCGAAATGACCGGTAATAATGTGGCTGTAGATGGTGTTTTTAGTTTAGGTGAATTCAGTAGAATTCATGCCGATGTTTCTTTTGGAGACGGATTGGGTGTTGATGCTCTTTGGGATTTTATTTATAAACCAATTGATGACGGCTTTAATTGGTATGTTGGTTTCGGTCCATCCATTCTTTTTGACAATCCTTTTTTTCTGGGAGTAAGTGGTGAGATTGGAATAGAATATTATTTCGATACTTTACCAATTGCTATCGGATTGGATTATCGACCAACCTTTTGGATAGTTGAAGAAACAGATTTTGATGCCGGAGGTTTTGGTTTAAATATTCGTTACGTTTTTGATAAATAGCTAAAACAGCTTTTCTAAAAAGGGTTTATTAATTTGATTAATAAACTATTTTTTTTAAAATAATTTATTGATTAAATAATAATTTTTATTATCTTCGATTTATATTAAATGATAGTTTTGTTAGCTCATCTAACCAAAAATAAATTTAAATGTTTAGAAGTTTAATTAGAATTGGAATCATTAGCCTGTTGTTTTTTTTAACGGTGCGTTGTGGTTCCGCTATTTTAGTGACCAATGATTATGACAAAGGAGTTGATTTTAAAAAATACAAAACCTTTAGTTTTTATCATTTAAAAACTACGGGTGAAGTAAGTCAGGTAAATGCAGACAGATTAGTGAACGCTATTGTATTGGAAATGAAAGGAAAAGGGTTTGTGGAATCAAGCGACAATCCGGATTTATTAATCAATGCAGTTACTGTTTTAACTGAAAAAGAAGCGGTTTCGGTTTCTTCAGAATATTATGGGTATGGGGGTTACTATCGTCCGTATGCTTACGGATACGGCTATGCATACAGCACGGGTTATCCTGTTGAAAATACGGCTGCTGTAAATACCTACAACTACAGAGATGGAACAATAATGATTGACATTTTAGAGGCAAAATCAGAAAAATTAATTTGGGAGGGAACCGGCACTGCTGAAATAAACACTAAGCCGAGCGACCCTGCCAAAGTTATAGTGTATGCTGTTTCAAAAATTATGGAAAGTTTCCCGCCCGAATCAAAAAAAAGTAAGTAAGAATATTTTAAAAATTTCATTTATGAGAAATTTAGTTTTTGGCCTAGTTGCCTGTTTGATCTCCTTAAGCGGCAATGCTCAAGTGAAAAACCCCGACGTGATTGCTGTGGGAATCTTAGACCGAATAAGTGATGTGGTGGGCGAACTGTCATCGGTAGGGTTTACCCTTAAAACCAGAGTTGACGAGCAAAACCAAGATTTAGGTTTAGTGACAAATTTCGCAACCAATCAGGTGTATTTCAACGGTCCCAGTCAGATGCTGATTCGGACAGATGGTACAAAAGGTAAGCAAGGGTATTGGTACAATGGGCAGCAATTGGCTTATTATTCCTTTAATGAAAATAATTATGTGATTATTGAAACGCCAGAAACTACGATTGAAATGATTGCTGAAGTTAATGATAGGTATGGAGTAGATTTTCCTGCCGCCGACTTTTTTAATCCAACCTTTACAGATGATATACTGCAAAACTTTGATGAGGTGAGTTTTGCAGGACTCCAAAAAATTGAAGGAAAAGATTGCTTTTACATTATTGTCAGACGCAAAGACATGTCGGTTCAACTTTGGTTGGCAAACGATGCCTATATGTTACCTGTAAAAATGATCATTATGTACCTGTCTTCCAGTGAACCGAAGCAGTATGAGGCATCCTTTTCAGATTGGGAGATTAATCCTTTTCTACCAGATGTGATGTTTAATTTTCAACCGCCACCAATGGCAAGGGAAATCTTAATAAAACCAATAAAATAATTAGTAACGTTTAATTATAAGAAAGATAATTATGAAAACTCACAAAGATACTTTTCTAGCACCAGTATATTTAATGATTTTTGCTTTATTTATGTTTGATGCAGGAGTCTCAAATGCTCAGCGAATGGGCGGTGGTAGTGGAAGAGGCGGCGGAGCGGCATCAATGTCCAAGCCTGCAACTTCAGCAAGACCATCAACGCCTTCATCACGTCCATCTGCTTCGTATGGTGGTGGTTCGGCATCGACCAGACAAACGCCTTCTTATGGAGGAAATACAACCTCAACACGGCCGTCAATCAATGGAGGTAGTCAAAAATCACCCGATAGATCTAATAGACCTACAACTGTAAATTCAGGAACTAATCAAGCGAACAGAACCGCAACAAAAACAACCGATAACTCAAGAGAAAGTGGAAGAAATAAAGGTGTTGCAAATGATAAATTATCTGGTAGCAAAACAAGTTCTGGTTCTAGAGAAAATGTTGACCGTGGCGGAAGGAATGATGGGAATCGTGGCGACGGGAACAGAGGTGATGGAAATCGTGGGAATGGTAACTTCAATAATAATAATATCAATGTAAATAATCGTGGGAATACTAATATAAATATTGAAAAAAATTATTACGGGCGACCCAATACCATGCCTTATTATCGTCCACCATATGTCTATGGAGGCTTTCACTATAATTGTTATAATCCGTATTTTTATCACCCTTATACACCTTTTTATTATGGCCCAGCCTATCATCCTTGGGGATTTTTTTTAGCAACCATTACTGTAACTGCAATCGTTGTCAATGCCAATAATCAACAGTATTACTATGACAATGGAATTTACTACATACAAACGTCTGGAGGTTATACTGTAGTAGAAGCACCTGCAGGTGTTACTGTCAAACAATTACCTTCCGAAGCTCAAACAGTTGTAGTAAATGAAACCACTAATAACTATTATTACGGCGGTACTTATTATGAGCAAAAAAATGGCGAATATGTAGTGGTACCTCCAACAGCTGGTACTGTTGTTGAACATCTGCCTGAAGGTGGAGAAGAAGTTAAAATTGGAGATGTTACTTACGTAAAATTCGGAGCAACCTATTACCAACCTATTCAAAAAAATGGCAAAAGCATGTATGAAGTGGTGAATGTTGAAGAAGCACCGGAAGGAAAATAAAAATTTGAAAAGCATACGCCGTTAAAGCTACTATAATTGCATTAATGTGTGCTTTCGCTGTTTAACATGTTTCATTATATTCAGTCAACAAAATAAAAATATATACTTAAAAATAAAACTTTTTAATTAGGTACAGAATGCTGATTATTTTTTAATTTCGATACAATTACTAAGGCGTTCTTTTAGTTTCAGATTTCAAAAGGACTTTTTTAATAGGTAAATTAACTTAATTTTAATTCAAAACTTTAACAATTTTAAATATACCAACTTATGAAAAATTTTTTAATGATTGCACTTTTTGCAATTGGAACAATATCTTCCAATGCACAACAGACCAAAGATGAAATTGCTATTTTGCAAAGTGCTTATGGCATGCAAAAAAGAGATTTAGTTGCTAAGTTTATGGATGTAAATGAAGCTCAATCGGCTACATTCTGGAATTTGTATGAGGAATATGAAGTTGAACGTAAAGCAATTGGAACTAAAAGAGCCAATAATATCATTGAATATGCTAAAAATTATGAAACCATTACCGATGAGAATGTTCAAAACATGGTAAAAGCCTCAATGGAAGTAAACAAAGAGTTCAATGCTCTTTGGGAGAAAACTTATAAAAAAATGGCCAAGTCTTTATCGCCTAAAACCGCTGCCAAATTTTATCAATTGGAATTATACTTGGAAACAATGGTTCGCAGCGAACTTTCAGAAAGTATTCCAATGATTGATGAATTGAAATAATAAATTATATCAATATGAAGAAGCTAACGGTTAAATTAATCGTTAGCTTTTTTTATCCTTAAAATTTTATAAAGCGTTATTTTCTTCAGAAATCCACTCACTCGGTGTTATGTCTTCTTCAGTTATGATGGGTTTATTATTTACCCAACTTACAATCAAATTATAAGAAACGGAGAATATAATAGCTCCTGTAAAAAGCCCAATAAATCCATTGGCTATGAATCCTCCGATAGTACCCATAAAAACAACTAACATTGGAGCAGGAGCACCTTTACCCATCATAATGGGTTTTAAAAAGTTATCAATAAGCCCCAAAAACACCATCCATATTGTTAATAACACAGCCGTTGTAGTATCTCCAACTCCCCAAATGTAAATAATAACCCCTATAGAAACCGGAAAAATACCAATTTGAACAATAGCCAATAATAAACAAATGAGGGTCCAAATCCCTGCAAATGGCACACCAGCAATAACTAACCCAATACCAACTAGTATACATTGAATGAAAGCAACTCCTAAAATTCCTTTAGCTACATTTCTAACAGTTATGGCAACTGCAGTAGTTATGCTTTCACCATGTTCTTCAGAAAGTTTGGTTAATAATGATTTTGAGAAATTACCTGCCGAGTTTGCATAAATCAAGAAAACACCACTCACAATGATTGATCCTAAAAGCATCAAAATTCCTTTTCCGGCACTGGATAATAAACCAAGTAACTGTATTAGAACCGGTTGAATTTGGTCACGGTGTTTGTCAACAAATACATTTATGTCTTCTGAGGCTTCTGTCCAAGCGGTAAAGACTTTATCTCCAAAGATAGGCCATTCTTTGATGTTTTCTTGGGGAGGTGGAATAGTTAATTTTCCGTCATGAAAAGTGTCTTTTAATTCACTAAACTCATCAACAGTTGCAAAGAGGAGCCCACCGGCAGGAACAATAATGATTAAAAGCATTGTTAATGTTATCACTATTGATGGTACTATTTTTTTACCTTTAAATATATTTGTCAATCGAATGTATAATGGATAAAGAGTAATAGACAAAACTCCACCCCAAATAAAAATATTTAAAAAGGGATTAATAATGTTGTAACAAGAATATAGAATGAACCCTAAGGCTAGTAATTGCAATGAGTAATGAATAACTTTGTTTTTGGAATTATCTGTTTTGTTGTTTTGGACTTTTTTACTCATATGTTTTTGGTTTTAATAAGCAATAAAAAAACCAAAAAATCAATCCTTGTTTATTGATTCTTTGGTTTTATAGACATGAATATTATTAGTTATTATTTTGCTTTTGGAGGATAATTAGCCATAATTTGATTCACACCATAATTGATATTTTCTTCTCTTTTTTGAGCACTTGCATTTTCATCAATGGTTTTTACACCGGTGCCTTGCCACACTAGTTTGTTGGTGTTTTTGTCGATCATGGCAATCATTAATGTGCCTTCAGTATAAGTATCATAATTTACTTGTGTAGTGGTAAACCCGCTTCCGTAGCCATAACCTCTATATCCATAATAGCCGCCATAACCGCCATAACCACCATAACCTGTTGTTGTTGCCGTTGCGGTTTGGTATTGCTGTCCTTTAACATGTATGTCAATAATAACATCCGGATTTGCGGATTCAGTAAAACCTTTTGAGGTTAATTCACTTTTGACTGCTCTAAATATTCGGTCTTTATTCAATTGATCCATCTGAAGTTCCATGGTTTGCTGACTGAAAGCAAAGGTTTTGAATTTAGTATAATCTACTTCCTTATCATAATCATAACTTGTTTTGATGGAAGAACAAGCTGTTAAAATAAATAGTACTGAAAATAAAGCTATTTTTTTCATAATTAAAAGATTTTAGTGTTTTTAAATTGATTGAATAAATATATAGAATGTTTTACAAATTTACGAAACATTTCATTTCAAATTTTTAAATACTAGTTTAATAGTTGTGAATTCTTAAAAAATTATATTAGAAAGTTTCCCCTACGACCAAATAAAAACCTTTTGAACCGTTTTGCCCAACTGCAAAGTCCATTCCAAAATTTAATCGGCCTGCACGTTCTAAAAGCAATCGTAAACCGGCACCACCTGCGGGTCTGATTCCTTCGAATAATGGTAATTTTTCAATGTATTCGGTTCCGATTGTTATTTCATCTCTTGATGTTGTGGTAGCACTTCCAAACACTACACCGCTGAATAATCCACTTTTTGAAATAGGGAAACGATATTCCGCTTCTGCGGTAATCCACGAGTTGCCTCTGAATCTTCCACCAACATAACCTCGGCCAATTCTGTTTCGCATGTCATTTCCACTCGAAGGAAGATGTAAGTAAGGTGTGTCACCGGCTACTGTAAATTGTCCAATTCCCCATAAAGCTAACAAATGTCTTGGGTTTATTTTAGATAATGGTTTGAATAGTCTGGTTTCGATAGATACCATTTGGTAATCTGTTTCGTTACCAAAAAATTTGGGGTTAAACCGATAAGAAGCGTGAATAAAATTTCCTTCATAGGCGTTCACGGTATGATCACGGTCATCAATTAAAAAATCAGCACTGATTCCTGAGGAAAAATAGCTGTTGGGATCAAATCCGTATAGTAAACTATACGCATAATGGCTAGTGATAACTGGTTCAGGAGCATCTAAATCCAAGTTTAAATCGTTGATTTTGTAATGATAATCCAAATGATAGCCGCCTCCAGCATAAATTCTTTTGGTGATGGCTTTCAGTGCAGTCAAATGTACTCGGACTTGATTGGATTCAATGGGTTGGGCTCCACTAACTCCTGTAGTTTCCACTCCGCCAATTAACCAGCTTTCTTGGATAGGCTGACTGTAGTCACTTCCTAGACCATAGGTGTTTTCTGAAAAAATACTGTATTTTAAATCGACCAACATCTCCCAGGAATTATTGGGCATCATGACAGTTCCTTTTATTGAGCTGATGAATTGATTGTTGGTGGTGTACTGCACCGAAACATTAGCACTAGAAATATTTGTTGTCTTTGGATTACCCAAATAAATTGAACCCGTGCCGCCAAGCCCATAAAAGAATCCCAGCGTTGGATTGGAACCTACAATGGGAACAGCAAACCACATCAATTTATCCTCTTTTGGTAAACCGGTATCATTTTTTGACATTTCTTTGCCTTTGATTACCATTTTCAGATCTAAAGGATATATATTCTGAAGTGGATGAGACAAACTGTCCTTTTGGGCATGAAGACCAGAAGGAAATAAGTTAGCAAGCAAATAGACTAAGAAAGTTAATCTAAAAGGGAATTGAAAAAGGTTCATTTGACTTTGATTTTCAAAATTAATAGATTAATTATGCGTTAATTTATGGATGTGCTTGATCTAAAATCACAACAATAACAGATATGGCAAATCCAAATACGGTAAACACTCCTGCCAATTTTCCACCATGTTCATAAGATTCGGGCATCATCGCGTTTGTCAATATTCGCAAGTCAATTCATAAGCAACTTCCGCAATTAATGCACAAACTCCAAACTCAATTATGATCCCCAACGTTTTTCTACTTAACGAAAACCATGAGTTAATTAATCCACCAATAACTAGAGAGGAGTTAGCAATTAATCCAATCAAAAAGGAATGAAACATACCTATAAATTTTTTTTTTGAAGTGCTAAAATTAATTAATTATTACTACAAATTGTTAAAAATATAGGTTTTTTATGAATATATTTTGTGCAGGTTTTTTTAACTACTATTATTTTAAAAAAAATAGTAAGATTTAATTATTGGTTTTTAACCTAGTTTAGTATCTTTGAATAACTTATTTATTTACAAAATTTTTATAAAAATGAAAAGCACATTATTTGCTCTTACATTGTTATTCATTGGTTTGTTTTCAGTTACTGCACAAGAGCAAGTTTCAGAAGAAAAGGACAGTACAAAGCACGTTCGAAAAAATATCATCCGTTTTAATTTAACTAGTCCACTTATTATTTCTAAGGATTATTTGGTCATTGGGTATGAACGAGTAATCAAAGAAAACCAATCTTTTTCAATCAATGTTGGTCAATTTGCCTTAGACGGTTTTAGCGGTCGAATTTCTGAATCGTTAGAATTGTTAAAAAACAATGATGATAAAGGATTTAATACTTCTATTGATTATCGTTTTTATTTAGGCCAAGTAAATAAATACAGTGCCCCGCGAGGAGTTTATATAGGGCCTTATTATTCGTATAATCATTTTGAAAGAGGTAATGTTTGGAATTTTGAAGGCGAAACATATCAGGGGCAAGTAAATACAGACTTGACATTGAACTTTCATACGATTGGATTTCAATTAGGCTATCAGTTTATTTTTTGGGATAGAGTTGCCTTGGATTTAGTGCTTATTGGTCCAGGAATCGCAAACTATTCTGCAAAAATAGGGTTAGACACCTCTATGTCTCCGGAAGATGAAGCGTTATTTTTCGAAGAATTAAATGCTCTTTTAGCTGATAAAATTCCTGGATATGATCAAGTAATAGAACCAGGAGAATTTGGTAGAACCGGATCTTTTAATACTACAACGGTTGGATTTAGATACATGATTCATTTGGGTTACCGTTTTTAGTAGTTTGTCGATAACTTCAAACTATTTTCCAAATTATCACTATTGAATGTAGTCTGCAGATTTAAACAATAGTGATAATTTAGTAGGTACTATTTTCCAATTACTTTAGATTTGGAATGTGTTAAATATGTTAAATATTTTGTAAGAAATTTTAGCATACGATACTAAATTAGTTAATTCGCTGTTATGTAATTTCTAACAGCTAATTTCCGATATTTATGTCTAAAGTTGTTTTGTGGATTTTGATTTCTTTGTGTTCTATCATTGCCTCGAGTCAAAATATTATTTCAGTAAACGGAAAGATTATTGACGAACGAACAAAATTGCCGCTCGAATCTGCAACAGTTTATCTGACCTCTAAAAAAGATTCTACAGTGATTGATTATACCATTTCTAATAAAAATGGTTCTTTTGAGATTAAAACTCGAAAAATCAACCAACCTGTTTTTCTAAAAGTTTCCTTTTTAGGCTATCAAAATTATGAACAAGAGTTTGCAGATTTATCCACTACTAAAGAAATAGGACTTATATCATTAAAAGAAGCGGATAACAATCTGGATGAGGTTGTTCTAAAATCGGAAGCTCCTCCCATCCGAATTAAAAACGACACCTTAGAATTTGATGCGGCTTCTTTCAAAGTGGGGGCTGATGCAAATGTGGAAAAACTGCTACGACAATTACCCGGAGTCGAAATTTCACCTGAAGGAAAAATTACTGTTAATGGTAAAGAAGTGAACCAAATTTTGGTCAACGGGAAACCGTTTTTTGGTAAAGACGGTAAAATTGCCACTCAAAATCTTCCCGCTGAAATCATCGAAAAAATTCAGGTGGTCGATACCAAAACCAAAGAAGAAGAGATTTCCGGTGAATCAGCTTCGGCTGAAGAGAAAACCATTAATCTCACCATTCAAGAAGATAAAAATAAGGGCTTTTTTGGCAAAGTTATGGGTGGTTATGGTTCAGATGATCGCTACGAATCGAGTTTGCTCTTGAATTGGTTCAAAGGCGAACAGAAAATCAGTGTCATCGCCTCTGCCAATAATATTAACTCTGTTGGATTCTCTATGAATGAAATTTTTGACAACATGGGAGGCGGACGAAATTCATCCGTTTTTTATAGTGACGATGGCTCGTTTGGCATTAACGGAATGAGTTTTGGTGGAAGTAACGGTATCACAACTTCCAACTTAATCGGTTTAAATTATGTAGATAAGTGGTTGAAAAAAATCGACATGAGTAGTAATTACTTTTTTTCTAATGCAGAAACGGAAAATGTCAATCGTACCTCTCGAACCAATTTATTGCCTACCGGCTCTACTTTCACCGAATCGAATGGTGAATCTAATAGAATAAGAAATGCTCACAATATTAGCTTTGATTTTGAAGTGAAATTAGACACTACAGCCACTGTTTATTTGAGTCCGAAGTTTTCAAAAAACTTAAATAAGGATTGGAATAGAAGTCGTCAGGAAACAATCGATGAAACAAATGATTTGTTGAATGAAAGTTTGTCTGATACCTATACTGAAACAGATGACATAGGGTTTGAAAACAATATTTATTTTTACAAACAATTCAAAAAGAAAAATCGGGGTATGACCATTTCGGTTGATAATGAACACAAAAAATCAAGTGCTTTTTCAAACATCAATTCGGCAACTATTTTTTATCAATCGGCTGAGCCAAATGACATTCGAAATCAAAATCAATTTATAGATACGAAATTTAATAAAATGCGAACGGAAGTCCGTTTTGGCGAACCGCTTACGGACTCTTTGAAATTAAGTGCCACCACCGAAATAGATTATTACAGTTCGGGAGATGCCAGAAAAACATTTGATTTTGATGCAGCTTCGCAAGCCTATGATATTTTTAATGATTTGCAATCCAATACCATTAATTCAAGTGTATTTAAAATTAATCCTACGCTGGGATTGAATCTTCAAAAAAAGAACATTAGAGCTCGAATTAACGCCGGACCTGAGTTTGTAACGTTTAAAAATGAATCTGATTATTTAGGAGTAATTACGCCACTAGACAAAGACTATATTTTTCCAAAAATTGAAGGAAGCTTTAATTATACCATCAATAAAAGTAAATCTGTTTATGCCAATTACAATTATCAAGTAGAGTTGCCCTTAGCGAATCAAATTCTGCCAGTAGTAGATTTGTCAAATCCTTTGAATACCATTGTTGGAAATTCAGAATTAGATCCGACGAAGCAGCATAGTGTATATTTGAATTATAACAATTATGACTGGCAGTCAAGGAGCGGTTTCTTTTTTTATGGAGGTATGAGTGTTTACAAGGATCAAATTGTGGTTTCAACAGTTTTTGACGACGATTTTAAAGCAAATACAACTTACGAAAATGTGGATAAAGGGTTGAACTCCTATGCAGGAGTTACCTGGAGCAAATCGTTTAAAAAGGAAAAACGAACGTTGCGATTTAGTGCAGGTTTTGA
>Ga0164292_10002082_pt1 | contig 16307 bp, 15 predicted proteins | sample GEODES117metaG_FD_111486 | JGI IMG/M metagenome (GOLD analysis project Ga0164292, IMG submission 111486) | Eutrophic lake water microbial communities from Lake Mendota, Wisconsin, USA - GEODES117 metaG | ecosystem: Environmental > Aquatic > Freshwater > Lake | place: USA: Lake Mendota...
AATTCGCAAGGAGCGAGCGCAGAAGTTCTTCCTGCTCTCGGCCTTTTGCAGCACACCTGCAAAGTCGCACCTCTTGAAGCATCTGTTCTCGTTGACACACCAGTCATGGATATTGTCTTCGTTGATGCACGCCGCGATCTACCAACAGCTAAATCACTCACACGCTTACTTTCCACCACAGGCGTTGGCGCTCCCATCATCGCAATCACCACAGAAGGTGGCCTGACTGCATTCACTGCAGATTGGGGTGCAAACGATGTCATTCTCGATACAGCAGGACCTGCAGAAGTAGATGCACGTATCCGCATCGCAGTCGGTGCACACATCGCAGCCCTTGAAGCACTTGACCCAACTTCCTCTGAAATCCGTCAGGGTGATGTTGTTATCGACGAAAACACCTACACAGCCAAGATCAAGGGAACATCCCTTGATCTGACCTTCAAAGAGTTTGAACTACTTAAATACTTAGCCCAACACCCAGGACGTGTCTTCACGCGAGCACAGCTTCTGCAAGAGATCTGGGGCTATGACTACTTCGGTGGAACTCGCACAGTCGATGTTCACATCCGACGCCTTCGATCCAAGCTCGGGCCTGAATTTGAATCCATCATCGGCACAGTACGCAATGTTGGATATCGCTTCACCGTTCAAAACGGTGGCAAGGAAACTCCTGTTTCCGAACTCGTTTAACCATGCGCCACATCCTTAAGCTCTACCGTTCACTTGAAGAACCAATCCCACACATTCCCCACAACTATCAATTCATTTCCTTCGACCCAGAAATCCATGCTGATGCCTGGCTAGAACTCAACAACTTCATCTTTACCCACCACCCTGACCAAGGTAATTGGGTCATGAAAGATCTAGAGAACAGAATGCAAGAGCCTTGGTTTGATCCACAAGGATTCTTCCTCTGCGTTCATAACGGCAAGATCGCCGGTTTCTGCTGGACCAAGATCCACCGTGACTTCGTAAACCAAGACCCCATCGGTGAGCTCTATGTCATCGGCGTAGACCCCAATGAAGCAGGAAAAGGAATCGGTAAAGCAGTGTGTATCGAAGGCCTTATCTACCTCAAGGAAAAGGGCATCAAGCAAGCGATGCTCTATGTTGATGAAGATAACGAATCAGGTAAAGGCCTATATAAGACTCTTGGATTCAACTAAGCCTGCACTAACTCCGCACACATCGTTCTAAAGGCTTCTGTATGTGCATCCACATCAGCTGCTGTCGTATCAGGACACATCAAGGCCATATTATGAAATGGCGTCAACAAGAAACCATCATTAAGTAGACGCAAGTGAATGTACTGCTCGAGTTCGAAATCCCCAGAGTCTGCAGCTTCTTTACCTGTAATCGGTGCCTTGCCCTTAAAGACATACTCACCACGTGCACCTAAACGATTGCAATGCCAATCTAAATCAAACTCTTTGATTGCGGCATCAATACCATCACACCAACGGTTACCAAGCTCAATCATCTGCTTGAAGTTCGCTTCAGTTAGAACTTCGCTCAAAGTTGCTTTCATTGCAGCAAGCGACAGAGCATTACCTGCCAAGGTCCCACCGATTCCACCTAAGTCAATAATCGATAACTCAACCAACTTCTTAATCTGATCTGCAATCTCTTGCGTCATTCCAAATGTTCCAGTTGGAATTCCACCTGCCAGCGCCTTACCAATCGTTAAAAAGTCTGGCTTAAGACCTAGCGCTTTTGTCATTCCACCAGGACCTACGGAGATTGTGTGGGTCTCATCAATTATCAAATAGGCGCCGTATTTCTTCGCAAGCTCCTGCACGCCAATCAAATAGCCATCTAGCGGCAAGACAATTCCAATATTGGTCATGGCAGGTTCCATCAAGATTGCGGCAACATCACCATGTGCCAGAGCTTTTTCCATCGCTTCTAAATCATTGAATTCAACGACTCGTGTAGTTTCTGCCAAATCGACCGGAGCGCCAATATTGCCTTCGCGCTTAACGGTAAATCCTGCATCATCGAGCGTTGCAAAGGTTTCATCGACAGATCCGTGATAACAGCGGTCAATCACAATAATCTTGCTACGACCTGTAATCATGCGTGAATAACGAATGACGTGGCGGTTCGCATCGGTAGCTGAAACTGTAAATTGCCACAAAGGCAGACCGAATCGATCACGCAATAGCCCAGAAACGATTGCAGCATCTTCAGTTGGCAACATCGCCGTAATGCCCTTACCAACTTGCTCGCGCACCGCAGTAACTGTTGCATCAGGTGAATGCCCAGTCATTGATCCTGTATCGCCCAGGCAGAAATCAACATAGGTATGACCATCGATATCTGTAAAGCGAGCGCCCTTTGCCTCTTTCACAAAAACTGGGTGAGCACCTGGCCACTTAGCCATCCATGACATCGGAACACCTTCGTGCATCACCTTCTTAGAATCTTCAAAGGCAGCTGCTGATTTTCTATGGGTATCAAGAAAGCGCTGTTCTTCCTTTGCGCGAAGATCTTTTAAATGCTGGCGAATTATTTGGGTGCCCATTTTCTTTTCCTAACCCTCAGAGTTAATCGCTAGTTATAGTTTCGCCAGATTTTCATTTTAGCGGCAGTCCATTTGAGAACCACGATAACAGATGGGTGGAAGTGAACGCTCTCGACACTTTCAAACCTGAATTGCTTTTTGAGTTTTCTCGAAAAAAAGAACCGATTTGGTAGGTCCGTCAAATTCTTGAAAAACTCGATCGAAGTACCCCTTCTTCTTAATCCGCCTTTGTACACACCAGGCCAATAACTCGTGCTCATATCTTCTATCAAATAAGTGCCCCCAGAATTAAGTAGTGGAAAGAGCACTGAAAATGTTTCGACTACATGCGAATTTAGGTGGCTTCCATCATCGATAACAACATCTATGCCTCCCATTTCTGCAAGTACCGAGTGCAAGAAATCTCTATCAACCTGCGAGCCAATCCTGATTTCACAACCCGTGTTAGTGATTGTTGAACAAGCTTCATCTATATCTATTCCGTAAATAGTGGCATCTGGTCCAAAGTAATCTCTCCACATTTTGAGAGAACCTCCTCCAGCCACTCCAATTTCCAAGACTTTGAGATTCTCTTGTTTACGAAACTTTTTCAAGTATTGGTCATATATATCAAAGTAATGAGTCCATTTTGTGACCTTCAGGTCCTTTGGCACTTCAAGGTCGCGAAATGATTCCGTGGGAAAATCGTGCCGATCAATAACTGGTTCAAATGCTTCGTAAAATCTGGGTTTATTGCGCATAAAGTAAATAAACTCGAAGATTCCGTCGTTTTTAATGAATCGTCTCGCGTATTTAGCTTGTTTGATTATCTTTGAAAAGACAGATTCGGATTGCAAGCTCATGATAAAAACTTATCACCTTTCAACGCATTTCAATGATCTCGCTGAGCAACCTTCAAAGTTTTAGACCAGTTGAGTGCATGAGCTCCCTGGCATCTAGCCTCGCAGTTTGGTGATTAACTCCTTCATTATTGCGACATCCCCCCTTGAGTGAAGTGGGCCAGATTTAAATCGGAAGTGAGCAATTGTCTCAAGAGTCTTTTTTGAAAAATGCCCCAAGTCACTCACGGACTCAAAATCCATTGACTCGAGATTACTTGGGCTGATACCCATTTTCATGAATGCTGTTCCAAATCCAATATCATCCATCACATGGACAGGGATGAGGGCTCTATTCTCTAGGATTAGTTTTGCGGATTCTCGATTCATAACAGTGAATGAACCTGATGTGAATTCACAATCATAACCTTTGAGAACGCGTCCCGCATAAATGGGTTGATCGATGTTCTTAGGGTTTCTCAAGAATTCCACGATTGGTTCAAAATTCAACAAAGATGATGAAGTTGTAATAATCACATACTCAGCATCAGATTGTTCCAGGAAGTAGTTCAAAAAGGATAATTTTTTCCAGCGCATGGTTGCCGTGAGTTCGGGAATAGTTACCTTGAGAGATGCGGCTCGAATTTTACTCTGATTTTCATCAACTAATTCGTGTTTTGGTAGCGATTTCAACCAAGGTCTTAAAATGAACATTAAAAAATAGGAAATTCCATATGATGCATATCGGCCCCTAACCCACCTCAGATTTTCAATTATTGCGTTGACTCGTGTAGTAATTGAATTGGACACTCCAAAGAAATACAGGACCGAGAAATTCCTATAACTGGTTTGCTTCCACGCAGGCAATTGCCCATCTATGGTAATCGATAGCCATGGTTCCTTGTTTACGTGCATAATCCCGACTAAAAATTTCGGTTGAGACTCTATGAAGCCACTTGAAATGTTAATCGACGCCTCCATGATAGAAACTTTAGCATTCTCATTCCTTGTGAAGAGTGCTCAATTATTTTCATCCTTCAGAGAAAACAAAGAGGGCTTCGATGTAGTTCTCGCCACTAATGCCTAAATTGGCAGCATCTGGTGGAGCAGTCTGTGGCTCGACACAAACCCCATCAGGATCTTCTGTATAGACAACCCACCAAGGCGCATCAGATTCAATATCAATACGTGCAACGCCTTCCCAAACAATGGCCGGTGTACCGCGAAGCTGCGTAAAGGCATCATCCCAGGGAGGCGACGGAGGTGAAATCAATTCACCAGTCGGTAGACCTTCTAAATCTCGCTTCAACATTTTCTCAGCTGAAAATTCAATCTCCGCTGTTCCACCACGATCTAAATCACGAGCAAACCAAGGGTGCATCCCCATCCACACAGGAATATCGCAGCCATTATCGTCATATTCCAAAGACCATCTAATGGCGTCATCTAGAACTTCAATAGTCTGTTCAACGGTAGCGCCCATATATGGCTTAGGTAGATGCAGTAAAGATCTACCTGGACCAATCTCTTGCCATGATGAAGTAAATCCAAATCCATGAATTGCATGTGGTGGATCAATATTTGTTGGCAGTTGATGTTCAATACCGGAAGCAGACTTAATCAGCCCATCTTTAATTCGCCCAGCCCACGGCGCCATGGGGTACCAACCGTTAGTCAGCACACCGCCTCTAAATGGCACTGTAAATTCCATTTCACGCCACGTAATCGACGTGATGCGCCCACCACCATCTAGATCAATAGCTACTTGAAATTCTGCATCATCAATAAATTGCACAGTTATTACCTAGATTCCCTTGAGTTCGTGCTTATACGGAGGCTGTGCCCCTTTACGAGAACAGGTAATACCTGCAGCTATTGCAGCACGATTCAAAACTGCCTTCAAAGTATCTCCGGTCAGATTCAAGATTCCTTTTTCAATCATCGCTTCCACAACGATTGCACCCACTGTATCCCCAGCACCCACAGTGTCAGCCACATCAACCTTCACACCAGGGACTTCAACAGAACCATCTGCTGTAAAGCCCACTAGGCCATCAGCACCACGTGTGACTACAACGAGCGCGGCTCCATCGTGAATCCAGCGTTTTGCAACATCTGCATACTGCTGGCCTGGATATAACCAGGCCATATCGTCATCACTAACTTTCACAACAGATGAGATTGCCACCCAGCGCTCAACAGCCGCTAAATACTTATCTCTATCGTTCATTACTACTGATCTCACATTGGGATCAAAGACAATAGGTGCAAACTCAGCTACCTGCATCGCCCAGTCATACAAGACATCAGCACCCGGCTGAATAACAGTCACCAAAGTGCCTATATGCAGCACGGATGGCTTGTATCGGGATGGATCAGGTAACCACGAAGCAGAAAAATCAAAGGTTGCTGTGCCATCAATCTCAAATTCATACGACGCCCCACCGCTTTCATTGAGCGAGACAATTGCTAAACATGTTGGCTTATCGCTATTCAGCGCTAAATCTAGCTTTACTTCATCATCAAGTAACTCTTGGCGAGACATCTGCCCATACTTATCACTTGAGATTCCATCAATAAAGTAAACCTCGTGCCCTAAACGCGCTAACGCCTTTGCAGTATTTGCAGGACCTCCACCAACATGTGGGACTCGTTCCCCACTCCCATCTGGAATCAAATCAATCAGTACTTCACCACAGACCCAAATGCTCACAACTGTTCACCTTTACGAGCCAAGTATTCAGTAATGATTTCAACGCCCAACATATGATCTGCAACTTGTTCAAGTCCGCTCACAATCAAAACACCAGTTAAACCAAGTCCAACAACGTTAAGCGCTAACCCACCACCATGGATGGCATAGAGCTCATCTTCCACACCCTTTGATTTATGCCAATCAATTTCTTGTTCTTCAGCCAGTACTCGCTCATGCAGAGTTGATCGACCTGTTAGATTCACAGCGCGCGCCTTGCGACCAATCCACCAATCATTTTCAGGTGTTGATCCAGGTAGAGATGCATGAAAGACAATCCAGTCTTTCATCCGCACTTCAACTGCAATCGGCAACTTCCGTTCTAACCCAATCGCCTGTGCAATTGAACCAATCTCAATCGCTTCAGTTTGAGTAAGGGATGAAAGCTGAAGCGCCTTCGCCTCGCGCTCTAAATCAGCGCTACTGAGTCCACCTGTCGTTGCCACGCACCTATCTTGCCGTACTCAATACCCCTTGTTAGGCCCATAGAACCATGCAGTCGCGTCATCTCAATTGATGACCCAGAAACTGTATTCAGCCAGCTCTGGGCGCCCCATCCACCGCTGCATTTCGCCCATCAACCCCAATGGATGAAAACCTTCTATAACTCACATCCAGGCTTTTCATGTTCAGACCATCTCGTACTTACCTGAGAACCACCTGTATGTCAGCCGAGGATGACACTTCAATTTCGATAAATTGGCAAATCTCCGGAGATTTCCGCTTGCGCAAGTGATGGAGCCGATTTATCAGCCTGAGAAATGACTCCGAGTTCGCCAGGTTGCAGTGGCCAGATTATTCCAAGCGCCGGATCAGTTGGGCAAATCGCTTTTTCGTGATTGGGCGCGTACGCACTTGAAGCCAGGTAAGCGACAGATGCAGATTCGCTTTCGACTATGAATCCATGTCCCACGCCTGTTGGGATATACAAAACATCGCCAGAAACATCCGAAAGAGAAATGTATTCAACCTTTAGGTATGTTGGCGAACCAAGTCGAAGATCTACAAGTACATCAGTCACTAGTCCGCTCACACAGGTAACAACTTTTGATTGACCCACGGGAGATAATGAGTAGTGAATCCCTCGAATTACCGACTTCTTTGACTTTGAATAGTTTGCTTGCTGAACTGAGAAACTCTCATCGAAAGAGGCTATCTCCTCAGCTTTAAACCATTCTCGAAATAGGCCTCGTTCATCCGGAAACACTCTATGCTGAACCAGATACGCACCGCGAATAGAAAGTTCTTGAAGGCTCATTTTTCTCCGATTAATTCAACTCGCGAATGATTTCAGGCAATGATAACTCTAGTGACTCTTTCCAATGAGGCACCTCAGAGAGACCTGTAGATCTCCATTTTTTCTTCTCGAGCAAGGAGAATCCCGGACGCCGGGCGAGCAAACTAAGAGAGGTGGAACTAATGGGACTAACTAAAGATGGATTCGCATCTAATTTTTCGTAAATGAACTGTGCAAATTCAAACCAAGAGCAGCTTCCTTCGTTAGAGTAGTTGTAAATGCCTGGCTCTGGATGATTCCCAATCACTGACATAATTGCAATGGCTAGGTCTTTTGCGCTTGTTGGGCTTCCAAATTGATCATTTACAACACTTGCTCTCTCATTTCGAAGAGCCTTACCCGCAATTGTTTTCACAAAATTTCTGCCACTGTCTCCATATAGCCATGAAGTTCTAATGATGTATGAGTCTGGGGCGGCTGTCATCAAGGAATACTCGCCTTGAAGTTTAGATTTGCCGTATTTGTTTACCGGATTCACAGGGGAGTTTTCATCATATGGTCTTCCCGAATCTCCATCGAAGACATAGTCTGTTGAAATATGGATTACCTTGCACTCAAATAAATCAGCAACTTCGCCCAAGTTCTTAACCGCTTCTCCATTCAGCTCGCAAGCGGCTTCGTAAAACTCCTCAGCGGCATCTACATTTGTCCATGCCGCACAATTAACAATCCAATTTGGTTTAAAGTTTGCCGAGAAACTTAAAACTGCACTTTTTTCTCTTATGTCTAGATCAGATGACTTTGGAGCGACATACTCAAAATTACTTTTCTGAAGTAACCGAAGAACTTCTGACCCAAGAATTCCGCTCCCGCCAAGAAGAAGTATGCGATTCATTTAACTTTTCAATAGTGGTCGCCACCAGGATTCATTTGCAACGTACCAATCTATAGTCTCCTTAAGCCCTCTTTCGAAATCGATTGTCGGAACGACTCCAAGGTCTTTTCGAATTTTATTTCCTGTAAGTGAGTACCTAATATCGTGTCCTTTGCGATCTGCAACAAACTCGAAGGCCTCTCCTTCACTTTTCCTAAAATACGAGATTATTTGTCTGGCAAGATCTATATTTTGGAATTCATCTGTCCCAGCAATGTTGTAAATCTCACCGGGCTTGCCATCTGCTAAGACCGCGAAAACACCACGGCAATGATCATCAACATGAATCCACTCACGAATCTGTTTTCCGTCACCATATATTGGCACACGCTTGCCGTCGATAAGATTAGAGACAAACAAAGGAATTAACTTCTCGGGGAACTGCCTCAAACCATAATTGTTGCAGCAGCGAGTGATTCCCACATTCAACCCAAAGGTTTTCCCATAAGCAAGAACCAGTAAATCTGCTCCGGCCTTACTAGCCGAATAAGGTGAGTTAGGCTTGAGAGGTTCATCCTCTTCCCAGCTGCCCTCCGCTATTGCGCCATAAACTTCATCTGTTGAAACTTGAAGATAGCGCTTTGTTGCATACTTTTTTGCTAAATCGAGGAGATTCTGAGTTCCCATTACATTTGTGTGCAGAAATTCAAATGAAGACTCAATAGATCTATCCACATGGGATTCTGCAGCAAAATTGGCAATTACATCGATAGATCTTTGTTGGATTACCTCTTCGATGCCTGCTTTATCGCAAATATCAACCTTATGAAAATAGAATTGAGGAGATGTCATAACAGAATCAAGGTTCGAAAGATTCCCTGAATAAGTGAGGTTATCCACAACGGTGATGCTTGAAAACTCATTTGGGATTTTCTGGGACACCAGTAATTCAGCGAATCGAGAGCCAATGAAACCTGCCCCGCCAGTTATCATTAGGTTCATGTATAAGCTCCAGTTTTCAAGAAAAAAAGGCGGTTGTCTATGAAGGGCGTAATTCTTGCAGGTGGGTCAGGGACAAGACTACATCCACTCACGAAGGTCATTTCGAAGCAACTCCTTCCAGTATTTGATAAACCAATGATTTATTATCCATTAACGACTCTTATCCTTGCGGGCGTCAACCAAGTTCTGATAATCACGCGTCCAGAAGACTCCGGCTCCTTTCAGGCACTGCTAGGCGATGGTTCGGATCTAGGGATTGAAATCTCATATGCGCATCAAGAAAAACCTGCTGGCTTGGCTCAAGCACCTTTAATCGCAGAAGAATTTCTTGATGGCGAGGGGTTTTGTCTAATCTTGGGAGATAACTTCTTATATGGATCTGGACTTGGAAGGCGACTACAAAACATTAGTCTAGTTGAGGGGGCCACGGTCTTTGCATACAAAGTAAGTGACCCAACTCAGTATGGAGTAATTGAACTCGATCCATCGGGTAAACCAATCTCGATTGAAGAAAAACCTAAGGAACCTAAGTCAGATTTAGCGATTCCAGGGTTGTATTTTTACGACAACAAGATTGTGGAAATTTGTCGTAATCTAAAGCCAAGTGCACGTGGCGAGCTTGAGATTACTGATGCAAACAAGGTCTATCTGGCAAACAGCCAACTTTCAGTTGAAGTACTCCCAATCGGAACGGCTTGGCTGGATATGGGGAGTTTTGATAGTTTGCTTGAGGCTGGAGAGTTTGTACATATAGTCCAATCTCGCCAAGGAATTTTGATCGGCGATCCCGCAACCGCTATGCGCGTTCGACTAAATTCATAACCATCAACTGAAAAAGGATAAGGTCCCAACATGCGCGCTTTGATCACCGGTGGTGCCGGCTTCATCGGTTCTCACCTCGCCGATGCTCTAATTGCCCGCGGAGACAGCGTCATAATTCTCGACAACATGAGTACTGGCTCTGCCAAGAACATCGCCCACTTACAAGAGAAAATTGAAGTCCACGAAGGCGACATCCGCGATAAAGCTCTCGTTGAAAAGTTAGTCGACCAATCAGACATCGTCTTTCACATGGCCGCAGCCCTTGGCGTTAAGAACATCATGGAACATACCCTTGAATCCATAGACCGTAACTTCAATGGCTCAGAAATCGTGCTTCATGCTTCAACCAAATACAACAAGCGGCTGATAATCGCCTCAACATCTGAAATTTATGGAAAGAACCCTAACCAGCCTCTTCATGAAGAATCTGATCGAGTAATTGGTGCGCCACAAAAAATCCGCTGGACCTACTCAGATGCCAAGGCACTAGAAGAAGCTGTTGCTCACACACTTCACAAAACCCATGGCCTCAAAGTCACAACAGTCCGCTTCTTTAACACCGTCGGCCCACGCCAAACGGGTCAGTATGGGATGGTTGTTCCTCGCTTCATCCAATCAGCACTCAATAATGAAGAGATCACCATCTACAACGATGGATCACAATCACGCGTCTTCTGCCATGTCGAAGATGCCGTACGGGCGGTAATCACCCTTAGTGAAACCGATTCAACAATTGGCGACTATTTCAATGTCGGCGGAGTCGGTGAAACCACCATTAAAGAGCTTGCCGCCAAGATAATCGAGCAAACCAAATCGTCATCCACAATCAAATTCATTCCGTACACAGATGCCTATCCTGCAGGGTTCGAAGATATGCAAAGAAGAGTTCCAGATATTTCCAAGATTAGGATGGCACTCGGCTGGGAACCCCAACATTCTTTGGATTCAATAATCGATAGCGTTGCTGCAAGTCTAAAAAGCTAATCTCTATAGACCTTTTGAACCCTTAACTTTTCCAGTTGTATCAAATACGTAAGGCGCGCTAGCCAAAATCTTCTTATCGTCTACTGAGTCATGCTTCGTCACGACGACCGCGATATCAGCACCTAGGAGCGGAGATGAACTCTCACCCTTCCAAGTACTCACAAGATCATCATGCCAAGAAACCACGGCGCCTTGATTACGAAGGTGCTCAATCACTAATTCAGCTGCAGTCTCGCGCACATCTGCAACATTTGGCTTATATGCGACCCCAACAACTAAAACGTTCTTGCCTTGCAGATTGCCCCGGTTGTCTGCGACAACCCGGTTTACGATGTACTCAGACATATCCAAGTTGACTTCATTTGCGCGGCGAATAAATGTCGCAGGTGCTCCATGCTCTTCTGCAACAGCCGCCAAATATGTAGGGTCAACAGGTATGCAGTGACCACCTACACCCGCGCTAGGGGTGAACTTCATAAACCCGTATGGTTTTGTGTTGGCAGCTTCTAAGGTCTCATAAACATTTATCCCAAGAGCGTGTGCAATCTGAGCAAACTCATTCACTAGTGCGATATTTACTTGTCTAAAAGTATTCTCGAAAAGCTTGGCTGCTTCAGCAACTTCGGGTGATGACACTTCAACCAAGTTATCGCAAAACTTTGAGTAAAAGTCTCTTGTCCTCTCGGATGCTTCAGTAGTCAGTCCAGCGTACAAACGAGGGGTATTTTTCTGATTAAAATCTGTGCGACCTGGGTCAACGCGTTCTGGTGATATTGCATACAAGTGTTCAACTTTCGCTGATGAATATCTCTCTATTGTTGGTTTTATGAAGGAGCGAAGCGTTCCTGGAAAAGATGTGGACTCATTTATGATTAATACAGGTTTTGAGACATTTTCACCGATTGTTTTGCAAGCAGCATCAATATATGTCAAATCAGGTTTTCTATCGCTTGTAAGCGGTGTCGGCACTGCGATGACAATAATGTCGCAGTCTTCAATGTCTCTGCCTTTACATGAGGCTCTGAAGTTCCCAGATTTAATCAATTTTTCTAATAGAGCACTCTCGACACCCTCTATATGCGAACGGCCCAGATTTAATTGGTCAACAATTTTCTGATTTGAGTCAAAGCCCACAACGTCAAAAAATTCAGCGGCGAATGCGGAGATTGTTAATCCCACATACCCTTGACCAATAATTCCTATCTTCATTACGGAGCAGTCACATCTGGGTTGAGAGGATCAAGCTCCTTCATCTTTACTAAAGCTCGTTCTCGATCCTCGGGTGTTGAACCCGAAATGAAATAGAGAATCCTCCAAAAATCGTAAACCTGCGGGTTCCACTCAGTCGCTTCTAAAGCGTACTTGTGTGCCAAATCTGTCAGTTTGCTCTCTTCCAGTAAGCGAATATTTGATGTGAAGCGATTGGTATTAAGTGGATTGAAATAACTAGGTTTCATGCTTTCCTCGATTTGAGGCAGTGATTGAGCATTCATGGCGCTCTTCCATTTAGTGTCAGATACAAACGGTGGTAGAGCAATAAGCAAGCCGATGAGCGCGGAAACAGATGAGGCCAACAGAACTCGAGAGTCAGAGATTTTTGTAGTACTTTGAGCGGATTTTTGAGTCTTATCTTTGAAGCCAAACTCACCAGAGATCTGGTTACGAGTAAATCGCTCATAGGCGATTAATGTGCCGCCTAGAAGCCATCCCCAAATAGCTAACCCAATTTGATTAATGCTGATTAAGGATTGGACTTGGTACCCAATCCAAGCAACTGAAATTGCCGTAAAAGTTCCATCAAAGGATTTAAGTCGTAGAAAGGTGCGAACAAGTGCGTAACCTGAATAAGCAACCAGTGCGATGTAGGAGATAACTAGAGGCCAACCGCCAAAAGCAAACATATCTAGATAGACGTTGTGAGCTGCATTTACCACCGTATTTGGACCCGGAAGGATTAGCGCTTGAGGGTCTCTAACTCTGCGATACCAATCACCGAGGGTATCCATTCCGACGCCCGTGAAAGGATGACTCTCGCCAGCGTTCCATCCCGCTAGCCAATACTGTCCTCTTAATGAAACGGAGGTTTTGTATATGAATTGAGTTAATGGACCGATTTGAAGAGCACCCAGTACAGCAAATATTCCCATAATACTGACGGCCATCGAATAGAGACCGAGAATCAACTTACCAACCTTGAACTTAATCCAAGAAAAAGCTACGAGCGCTAAACCCCCGGCCGCCACAACACGGCCTTGAATGGCGCTTGAGTCGATGATTTCAAAAAGAGTAATTGGCACAACTAGAAACAAAGACCATCTCCAAATAGTTGGTCTTGATGGCGAAATCGCATAAGCGACATATGCACTGATAAAGATCCCGAGAAATGCTCCAATAAAGTTAGGGTTCCCAAAAGTACCTAGAATGTTTCCATAAGGATTGCTCCAACCGATAAAGTCACCAAAAAGAATGACCCAAGCACAATAAACAATATTCACGACGCCAGCAAGAATAAGACCCTTTGTAAGAGAGTCAAAACTACTTTGATGGGCAAGCGCGGTGGCTGACATAAACACAATGGCTAAGAAGATGTATGCAATCGACCCATTGTTTCTTCCGTAGGTACCATAAAGGTTTTGGGAAAGTGGAGACTTACTAAAAAAGGTCGCACTAGTTGCCGCGATTAAGAAGAATAATGCAAGCAAAATAGCAATCTGAACCGACCTACTTTGTACTTTGCGCCAAGTTGCTAGAACTATCCCGAGCGCTGCAGCGCTAACAACACCAAGTGATACTAGTTTGGGTGTATTGACAGGATCAGTGACTGTACTACTAACAACGAGAACAGCTGTTAGCGCTGCCCCATAACTTAAAATTTTGGCCAAAGTTTTCTCTGCATACGTTGAGAGCATGAACCAATCCTAACTATAGAAAGGCCGTAGCCCGACTCTCCGTTGGGAGAGCCGGGCTACGGCTTGTGATCTTTTCAGTTAAAGGAGGCTAATTAAGCCTTGACCTTCTTCTGGATCTTGATGACCAAGTTGGTCAATGAAGTGATCTGAGCACGAAGGCTTGAGATCAACTTGCTGACTGATGCTGATAGCGCTGCTACTGCATCAGATGCATCCTGAGCTGCAGCTGTTGCTGCATCTGCTGCATCTGCTGCTGCAAGAGCTGCATCTGTTGCTGCGTTAGCTGCATCTGTAGCTTCGTTAGCTGCATCTGTAGCTGCATCTACTCCTGCTGCATTTCCAACTGCAACTGTTGCTTTAACAGTTGTTGTTGTTGAGGCAGCGTTAGCAGCTTGGTAAGCAGCTGAGAATGAAGCACCTGGGATTGCATAAACAGTAATTGCTTCTGTTGGAACTAGAGGCATATATACAGTCCATGTCTTAAGGCCAGTTACAACAGATGGCTTTACAAAAACAGCCGTTGTTGTGTCGCCTGAAGAGAATGCGTATGAGCTAACAACTCCACCTGTAGCAAATACATTTGCGTAAGTGCTGTTATCTGTAGCTCCTGCAACAATATTTCCAGCAGCATCCTTCATTGTTAATGTAAGGGTTGCCTTCTCACCTGGCAAGTATGTTGCCTTGTCGAATGAGAGTGCCATTGTTGCTGGAGTTGTTGAACCAACACGAATTGAAACAGCATTTGAATCAACGCGAGTGGTTGGTGATGTAGCAGCTGCAGATCCACGGTTAGTGAATGTGATATTCGCAGTTCCTGCTGCAACTGGAGTTACATCGCAGTAGGTAGTTACATATGTAGCATCCCAAAGGCAGCTTGCGCTCTGGTATGTGTCTGACAAGACTGCTACGTTGCTTGAGTTTACGTAGATTGTTGGGTTGTAGATCTGATTTCCATCAGCATCGTATGCCACAACTGAAACAGCGTCGGTCGCCGAACCACCAGTTGATGAAACTACAGGGTTTTCTGCTGTAGCCACAATCTTGGCGATAGTTGTACCTGAGAAAAGAACTGTCTTGGTTGCATATGCGGTACCAGAAGTTGTTCCCTTAAGTGTAATCGTTGCCTTGCCTGAAGTTCCATCTCCGAATACGTTGATATATCCAACGCCGCTTGATGTCTTACAAGTAATTGCACGACCTGAAGCTGCAGCTGCGGCCTGTGTGGTTTCGCAACCAAGCTGACCAGCACCTGAAATAGTTGCTGTGATCGACTCACTTGCTGCAGTGCCATTTGACTTCAGCTGGGTTACCTTGATGTTTGCGATTGCATCTGCAGCGGCAGTCTTGACTGCGCTTGATGCGTTCAGGCCATCGAGGAGATCTGTGTCTGCAGATGGTTCATCAACACCGCGAGCAATGCGTGCAGTCGACAACGCTGATGATCGCTCTACGGCTGCAATCACAATTGAGATGTCCTTAAATGTTGCTGTTCCGGCTGTTGGCTGTGCAGCAGGTGTAATACGAACAACGTATGTTCCAGACAAAGGTGCACCCGTTGCTGGGGTTCCAGCAACTCCAAGGTAAACATTGAATTTTGCTGAAGTAGGTACAGATGAAGTGATTCCCTTGATACCAACAGGTGTATATGCAGCGTAAGCCTGGCGAACTAAATCACCCTCTGTAACTGGAATTGTGTCATTGACATGAGCACTTGAAGTTTCCGCAATTGAGATAACTGGGAAAACTGTGTTTCCTGCTGGAGCAGAAACTAGGGAAGCTGTAACAGTTACAGAATCTCCAGCTGCATCGCTTGGCAAGAATGCAATCGTTGCTGTTGCTGATGTTGCAGTTACTGTATCTCCTACAGAACCTGTTCCGTCAGTAACTGTAAGGGTATCCATAGCGACAGCAGCAGATGCAGGAGCAACCGTTGACATAACGCCGAATCCCAAAGCAGCAACTGTTACAAGCGCGATGCGCTTGAATGTTGTCTTTGTAGACATTTGTTTCCTTTCGATAGTCGATCTACGGAATTTCCGTAGGTCGGCTTTGGAGCTAGTTTCCTAACTCCGCTCGATTCATCGCACGTGCTGATGAATCAAATTCTCCACCGTGTATCCGGACGCGGTGAAGAAACTTATTTAATTATGCTCCGGGTACTAATACCGCCTGAGCCAAAATTTGGGTCTTGCTCGCGTTGAGCAAGAGACGAGACGTGATCGTCTTAGGTGCGCCAACAAGATCAAAGCCTCGGTCACCGACCGGAATAGCAAAGTCTGAAGTTGGGGTTGAGAGTAGGGAAATTGTAACGGTCATAAGGTACTGGCCATTGGACATACGCTCAAAATCGACGTTCGTGGCGGAAGCATCAGCTACCGCCCAATT
>Ga0164292_10002084_pt1 | contig 16304 bp, 16 predicted proteins | sample GEODES117metaG_FD_111486 | JGI IMG/M metagenome (GOLD analysis project Ga0164292, IMG submission 111486) | Eutrophic lake water microbial communities from Lake Mendota, Wisconsin, USA - GEODES117 metaG | ecosystem: Environmental > Aquatic > Freshwater > Lake | place: USA: Lake Mendota...
CGCCGCCGCCGAAAACATCCCGAGTTCTTCGTAGGCAGTGGCGGCGCTTTCGCGCGATTCGAGAACCGTCCGATCGGACGAACCGAGAAACTGCTCCGCTGAATCGAGCAGGGAGTCGAGATTCGCCTGAACGCCGGCTACCTTGTCGCCGGCCGGTCCAGACGTCCGATCTTGGATCCGCAAAGCCCGTACGGTCGAGGCGGCTGCGTCCGCATGGCGCTTCGCCTGCAGCTGAAGAGATTCCTCCGATAACTCCCACAAGATAAAAACTAATGGCTTTCTGTGAAACCCATTTTTATTCTTAAAGCTTCGGGCAGTTTTGGAATTTTAGATCGGGGAATCAGAAACGTACTTAAATTAAAAAAATCAGAGAACAGTTTTTGCTGTGTCACTGTTTTCTGTAAATAATCAGCGCCGCTGGATCCGCCGGTTCCAATTTTAGTCCCGATCATTCGGTGAGCCATCAAGGCATGTCGTCCACGCCATTGAGTGATGGATTCATCTAAATCTTGCAAGTGATCCATAATTTGAAAGGGATTGTGCAAGATGGGCTCGTCCCGGTAGATCATAATAAAAAGAGCAGACAGTGTCGCTTTTCTTGAGAATTCAAAAAGTCCCGCTTCACGCAGTTTTTCGAACTTTTCATCACTTTCTAATGTTTGAAACTGTGTTAATGAAGCTTCAATTCTTGAGATTGACTGAGCCTTTTCAGCTTCATTCAATCTTGGATTTTTTCTGACCATTTCAATATCATCGTTCAGCATGGTTTTTACGCTGTCAAAATAACGGGTCCAAAAATCAAAAGTTCCTTCCGAGACAAATGGAGTTCTTTCAAGCCATTTTTCTAAGGATTCCTTCAAGCTTGGCTTTTTCATTTCCAGTTCAATGTATTCTTTTTGATCTTTGGGTAAATGATTGATGTAAGAGGTGCCCGCGAATTGGACCCGCTTCAGGCTTGAGAGCCCAAGTTTTGTTTCAAGTAGGCGAAACTGCAGACTTTGGAATCCAGAGGCTGGATACAAATCATTTCTAAAATCGAGAAAATCAAAGGGTGTCATGGTCTCGAGGATTGATACCTGTTGCACAAGAACTCGGAAAATTTCATTGATGCGTTCAAGAGCTCGGACCACAGTCATGAGCTCTGAATCTTTCACTTTATTACCTGAGAAAATAGCAAGGACACGGTCGAGCTCAAAAAGAGATTGTTTAAACCAAAGCTCGTAGACTTGATGAATGATTATAAAAAGCATTTCATCGTGAGCAGGTCTGCCTTTAAGCTCGCTGATCCGCTGTTGACTGGAAAGTAATTTTTCAATTTGAAGGTACTCGTCGTATCGTACACTCATAATTTAGAGTTCCCTTTGGCGATTTTGTTGAGAGAGAGATTTCAAAGCTTCGCTGAACTGGATGATGTCATCAATTTGGGTGTCCCATGAGGTCATCAATCGGCACTCGAAAGTGAGCTCGTCCCAAACGTAGAAGAAAAATTGCTCACGAAGAGATTTAATCCAGGCTTGCGGTAGTTTTACAAAGACAGCGTTGCTGTCGGTGGGGTACATCACTTCCACACCGGGTAAGCCTTCAATTCGAAGGCGAAGTTCTTGAGCCATTTTCATTGAGTGGCTGCCAATTTCTTTCCAAAGGTCGTTTCTAAAATAGGCTATAAATTGTGCCGCAATAAAGCGACTTTTTGATGGCAGCTGTCCCAGTTGTTTTCGAACATAAGGGGCTTTCTTTTTTAAATCAGAATTGAGAATAAGAACGGCTTCACCGAACATCAAACCATTTTTTGTACCACCAAAAGAGACCACATCTACACCCAAATCCGTCGTCAGTTCACGGTAGGTTTTATTCAGCAAATAGGCAGCATTTGAAAACCTGGACCCATCAATATGCACATACAGGTTTTCACTTTTCGCCCAGGAGATAATACTTTTCAGTTCTTCAAAAGAATAAACGGTGCCGAGTTCTGTGGGTTGAGTCAGCGAAATGGCTCGGACTTGAGAAAAATGCTGATCGCCTCTGCGGATGACGGCTTTTTTGAGATCTTCCAATTGCAATTTGCCATTTTTTGAGGGCAGAGGGATCAATTTACAAAGTCCTAAGATTTCAGGAGCCCCGCACTCATCCACATTCAGGTGTGAAACATCACTACACAGAACTGAATTATATGTTTCGCACATCAATCGAAGGGCGAGAACGTTGGCAGCGGTTCCATTGAAAACAAATTGAGTCAGAGCTTGTGCGCCAAATTTTTGCTTAAAAAGCCCTTGAGCTTCCGATGAGATATCATCAGTCCCGTAGCTGGCCGCATGCCCTTCGTTGATAAAGCTCAGAGATTCCAAAATTTGTGGATGCACGCCACTGTGATTGTCGCTGCCAAAGCCACGTTTTGAATTTTTAATTTGAATCCAAGGTTTCGTCTTTTGATTCATAAAGCTCCATTGCTGATCATAAAACACCTTTATTTTGCAGTGAATGGTAAACAATGAGAGCTGCTAGCCGTGAAGTCAAGTTTCCCACATCAAGAGGGGGGCTGACCTCATAAATTCCAAGGCCTTTCACATCTAATTTTTGAAAAATAGCTTTGAGGGCTTTGAGGAAATCCTGAGTGGTAAATCCCACGGGCCATGACTGAGAGCATCCAGGGGCTTCACTGCTTGTGAAGCCATCAATATCCACACTTAAGAATGTCGGATGCCCTTTGAACCGCAAGAGTTTTGGCAGTAAACACTGATACAAACTTTTTTGTGCTATTTTTTCTTGCTCGATGATCTGAGCTTTGTGTTTTGCGGCCCAAGCGAAATGATTCTTTGCATTGCAGTGGTTTTGAATGCCTACTTCAAAAAAATGCAAATCATTTGCGGATTCTTTGAGCAGTCTGAAAAAGGGTGTTCCACTGGTGAGTCCCTGGTCAAGGGGTCTGACATCTAAATGAGCATCAAAATTAATGACCACTGGTTTTTTCTTTGAATTCTTATGAGCGCTCAAAAAAGCGGCTGCATCCGGATAGCCGTAGTCATGACCTCCACCTAAAGTGATCACAAATTTTTTATTTTGATAAGATTGAAAAGCCTGAGATTGGGCCTGACAATGCCTGCTTTTAAGATCCGAGTCGAGTTCTAAATTTCCGCCGTCCCAAATGAGTGGGATTCTTTTTGAGGTCAAAGGGGGCGTCATTTTATAAAAACAAGTTCTGATTTGATCGGGGCCAAGAGCCGCGCCGGGCCTTCCACCATTCAGTCGGATGCCCTCGTCATCGGGATAGCCCCTTATATGCACACCGGCTTCAGTTGAATTTTGAGTTAAAAAAGAGCTCAGCCTGGGATCATCCGCAGATCCAAATACAAATTGATTTTTTGACGTCATTTGAGCCTCTTCACTTATTTGATTTCAATCAAACTGGAATTAGGGTCAAAACTCAAACAAAAAAGCGAGAGATCTGTCGGGATGGCTTTTCCACATAAAACTAAAAAGAATTCAGTATCTCGGTGGCTTTTTGGATGTGTCCTAAGGGGTATTTCCCCATGTGTTCCACCATCATTTTTTTAGCGGCGTCTTCTTTTGAAAAACCATCAAAGGTCATCATGCGATCCAATGTGTTACAGGTTCCGACGATCATGCTCAGGGGATCTATTTTCTTTTCAAAAAGACCAAGAGGATAGCCACTGCCATCTGCGCATTCTTCGTGTTCGTTAATAATTCGAAGCACCACCTGATCGAAGTGCTTTTTGTCTTGAACTTTTTTGGCGCCGATGGCCGCGTGAGATTTATAAATATCAATTTCTGCGGGTGACATTTCAGCTCTGTTTTTTTTGGGGTAGATGGCGGAATCATAATGTCCGAAATCATGCATCATTGCACCCAGGGCTAGAAGTTGGGTTTGTTTGGGATCAAGTCCAGAGAGTTTATGTGCCAAAGCGACGCTTAGCGTGGCAACGGTCACTCCATGGTGGGACATGCTTTTATCGGTATTTTCAATGGCCATAATAGATTTAACTGCGTCGTTGTTAGACAATAAAAATTGCACATACCTGCCTGAGGAATCTTTTGCGCTCAAGTAGGATTCGACAAGTTCTGGATTCTCAAAAACCTCTTCAGTTTTTGATTGCTGTTCGCCTTGAATGATTTCAGATCGAGTCTGAATATCTTTACCTGATTTATTGTCGTAGGCGAGTTCAATATTTTTTTGCATGTAATCACGGTAAAAGCTTTCGTTGTCGGGTTCGATAAACATTTTTTTGAGCTTTTTTTCTTTCAATCTTTTTAATCTGAGTCCCTCAAAAGAATCACCTTTACGGATGTAGAGAACCATTTTCTCGTTGATTTTAACATAAACATCAAAACTGATTTTTTGGTCACCTCTTAAGGTACTGACCCTGATTGAAATATAATCCATTGTCTTTTCAATCTCCTTAGAGATACGATTATTTATGCCATCAACCGGAATTGATCCTTCCATCTTAGATGATTTCTTGCAAGAGTCACTGACTGTTGTTGATCAATGCATAGAACTTCTTGAAATCATTGAGTCTAACCCGTCAGAGGTCGAGAGGCTCGAGGAATTTGCCAATCTGATTGATCGAGTGATGGGTGGAGGAAAAAACCTGGCTATCGGTTTATCTCAAGAGCATGCACTTCATTTGATTGTCGATTACTGTGCCGTTTGTAAATCAGTGGGCTATCAAAGTTCGCGAATTCAGAATAATGATCAATTGTATGATATTGCAGTTGCGCTTCTTCAGGATGCTGTGGAAATGGTTCGAACTTTGTTTGAAAGGTTTGATACCAGTCGGTCTGAGTTAAAAAAACTTTTTACGACAACTTTTTTGGATCGATTGAAATGGATGTCGGTCCAGTTTGATGAAATTGAAAAAAACAAAAAATCCAGTGGACCTAAGATGGAACAAAATGAAATTGACGAGTTGCTTAAAAAGTTGGGGTTATAAAGCTTTAAGAACTTAAGTATGACACTTATGCCAATTGATCCACAGTCCACTGGGCCAGTTCTGCAAAATAGGGATCATCCAAAAATTGTTCGACCACTGGCTTTAAAGTTAGAATTTTTCGATTTGCGATGACGATGAAAGCATTTCGCTTAAGCCCCTTTCCGCCGGCTCTGGATAGGGGTGTACCTTTCACTTTTTTTTGAATTTCACGGTAACTGCTCTTTAGCAACCAACGAAGCTCTTCAGTTTGATTCTGATTTTCCTGGGGGCTGAGCTGCCTTTGTGAATCAAATTTGAGTGTTTTTTGAAAAGCTTTTTGGTTCCAGGGGCAAACTGTTTGGCAAAGATCACAACCAAAAAGCCAATCCCCCATGGATTTTCTTAAATCAGCAGGAGGAATTTTTCTGGACTCTATGGTCCAGTAGCTAATGCAGAGCTCTGGCTTCAGAACCTGCGGGGACACCAATGCGTTTGTTGGACAGATATCAAGACACTTTGTGCATGTGCCGCAAAAATCATGAACGGGTTGAATCTGAAGAGTGCAATCCAAAGAGGTCAATATTTCACCAATTAAAAAAAGACTGCCAGTTTTAGGATGAATCAAGCAGGTGTTTTTTCCGAACCACCCCAGGCCCGCACGTTGCGCCAGATCTCGCTCGAGGATGGGGCTTGAATCTGTGTGAATTGAAAAGTGGCCTTCAGGAAAACGAAGTTGAAGGTCCTTGACGACCTCACTCATTTGATCTTTCATCCAGTGGTGATAATCAGAGCCCTCTGCATACATGGCAATTCGTGACGAGGGTAGGGGTGAGTTTCCCTTGGGATGGGGAAAATAGGGAAAGGCAAAGACAATCGCTGACTTCATCATGGGCTGCCATGTGTTTGGATTTTTTTTTGATTCCAAATGGGTTTTTAAGTAATGCATATCCATTTGAAAATCGTTTTGAATCCATTTTTCGTAATGGGACCAAGACAGCGGAGTCGTCAATTGAGTCATCCCAACATGTGCTGCTTTCGCTTGCTCACAGTATTTTTGAAGTCGAGATTCCCATTCCATGGGTTTGAGGCTACAATGGCCCCAGGAGAAGCTCAAGTTGGAAAGCCAAAAGATTTTTTTAGATTTTAAAGCGATCAAGCAATTTGAAGGTGCTTTTCGAATTGTTCAGGTTTTGCAAAAATTGGGATTCGAAGCTGTTTTTGCTGGTGGCTCAGTTCGAGATATTTTAAATCAGCGAGCTGACATTGAAAATATTGATATCGATATTGCAACGAATGCCGCACCTGAAGTGGTCGAGAAAACTTTTGAGCGAACGATTCCCGTCGGTAAATCTTTTGGGGTCATTCGAGTTTTGATGGATAACCATTCCTTAGAAGTGGCTACGTATAGAACCGAAGGACCTTACATCGATGGCCGAAGGCCGGAAAGTGTTCGGTTCACCTCACAAAAAGAAGACGCTTTAAGACGAGATTTCACTGTGAACGCTCTTTTTTATGACCCCATCAAAGAAGAACTGATCGATGACGTGGGTGGACTTCAAGATTTAAAAGATCAGCTTCTAAAAGCTGTGGGAAATCCATTTGATCGTTTTCAAGAAGATGAACTTCGCAGACTGCGACTGATTCGTTTCATTTCTCAACTGGGATTTAAAGTCGACCCTCTGACTTGGCAGGCCATCCAGGGGCACACGGCTGGATTATCGAAACTCAGTCGGGAACGAATCACAGAAGAGATTTTTAAGCTTTGGAAGGGCCGCCATTTAAAAATGGCTTTCACTTTTTTTAAAGATTCTGAAATCGCTGAAACCTTGGATGCTCAATGGAAAAACAGCCCTCAATTATCAGATGATGTTTGGAATTTAAAAAGGCAAACTGATCTGCAAATTTGGTGGCATTACTTTTTTTGTTTGAATCAATTTCAAGATTTGAAGTCTTCGTTTCGGTGTCTTAAGCTATCTAACCTGATTGAAAAAAGTGTTTCAAAAGTCGCAAGTGTTTATCAACAAGGCCCTGGATTTTTAAAGCTCTCTTTTGCGCAACAAAGAATTTTGGTCTCGTCTGATGAGGCCTGGTGGGCAATGGAAGCTTTTTTTCTGTCATCGCCTCAGTGGTTAGAGGTAAAAAATCGGCTTTCACAGTCGCCAGAGCTGCCGAAGCCTTGGCTCAATGGGGATGATCTCTTGCCTTACCTAAAGGGTCCCGAAATTAAAAAAGCCTTGGGGGATCTTTACTTGCAACAAGTTGAACAAAATTGGACAAACCATGAACAGGCTTTGATAGCTTTGCAAATCTATTTAAAGAATAAATGACTCATTCAGAGATCAGGATGAAAGCAGATTCAAGATCAAGGTCCATTTGCGCAAGCCAAGAGCTCAGGAAAAACTGGTAAAAAAGCCGCCGCCGAATACATGCGGGCGAGTGGTAAATCAAAAAAGAAATGTGGCCAGCTCTCTTGCAAAAAGCAAAATGAAAAGCAAAGTAAAAAAGAACATGAAGAAGTCTTATTGAGTCGAGCGGTTGGTCAGCTTCAATGGTCTTAAACCAGCTGTATTCTAAACCATTTTAAAACTCGCCTCATAAGTCAATCTTGCCGAAAATTGGACCGTGTTCAACAAATAAATCCTTTACGAATCCCAGTTAAAAAGAGGGTGATGAAAAGCACATCTGCAATCTAAAGAATTAAAATTCATTTTATCTCACTCAAGAGGATTGAGCTTTTAAACTAAAAAGGTAGCGGTATGTTGATTGATATTTATTGTTGCTCAATATGTAAATTATATGTATGTTGATTCCAACTTATGGCTGCAAAACAAAGTTCATTTTTTAAACCTGCTCGCTCGCAAACACTTCGTTGGTGGATTGAAAATCAACAGGTTTATGGGGGTGCGCTTAACTATCGAAAAGTGCAAAGACCTTTTGATTCAAAAAAATTGGCTCACGTGGTTTTTAAAGCTACATTGGGTCAGGCGGTTTGGTTTACGAAAAGTGAAAGATCAATTATTAAATTGATGAAGCAAATTGCTCAGCGATATTCTATTAAAATCAAATCTTTTTCTGTTCAGAAAGGTCACATCCACCTCCTTCTTTATCCCGAAACTTCTGTTCAGCCTCGACAGGCTAAAATAAACTTTCAAAAGTTCTTACGACTTTTTTTGCTGAGATGGGGCGAAAGTATAAAAAGATTTTTAAAATGCTCGACCTTCAAGTGCCGCAAAGTATTTGGGCTTATCGTCCGTTCACGCGTTTGGTGTCTTGGGGAAAGAAATCTTTGAACGCTGTTTTAAAATATATCGAAAAAAATACTTTAGAAGCGCTGGGGTTTGTACAGTATTCCACCAGAAATCACAGGCTTGATTTCTTTTTAAAGAAGCTAAGTCAAGACTGGCGGGGTTAAATTTTAGACGGACTTTAAGGTGCACCAGTTAACTTCATTTTCAAAACTTGGTGGCCTGCGAAGCGTGAAGCACTCATCCTCGCCCTTGACTGTGTAGCCAAAGGCGCAGGTGTTTGTAAAGGTAGCCAACAATTAAAACTTTATGTATTCACTGTCATCTGCACGTAAAAAGATTGATTCTCTTTGAATGTGAAGGGGACGACCAATGTTACGCCTTGATGGTCTTCCGCAGGAAAATATTCACCTAAGACAACTGTAGGCAATGCCATTTGAAAGTTATAACCATCTTGATTCAGCAATGTTTTGGAGGATCCGTAAACCATATTGGCGATTTCGCCGATAGCATCTTTCACATCGCTCGTGATTTCATCTCTATTTTCGCTCAACATATTGTTGTAGATCTGCAAAATTCCAGATTTCGAAAATGAAATGATGAAACTGCCTTTTAAAGGTGGCGCCACAAGACCCACGATGGCCGCGACATCACCTTTCATCTCGAATTTATTTTCGATGTAAGGTTTGCCGTGCATCACAACTGTGTTAGCCATCGTTGCCAGTGTGTCTTGAATGCCTTTAATAAAGGCCTCAATGGTTTTTTTCTCAAATAAAGGATGAGGTTCAATTTTTGGTGCTGCTCCCATAAAAATAAACTCTTTTTCTGCTTAGCTCTTAAGCGGCTTTTGGCTGAGATGAAACTTTGGCGTAAACTTGCTCAAGTTTTTGCTTAAGCGTCACAGAGTTAAATGGCTTCACGACGTAGTTGGAAACTCCAGCTTTCGCGGCCTCTAAAATCTGCTTTTGTTCACTTTCTGCAGTGACGAGCATAAAGGGTAGCGCTTTGAATCTTTCATCCGCACGACAGTGTTTAAGAAGGTCAATGCCTTGCATTTGAGGCATATTCCAATCCGAGATCACAAACCCAAAAGGTTCATTTTTGCTATGAGCCTCCTGGATAATAGGCCAGGCCGTGGTTCCGTCATCGGCTTCATGAATGTTTGTGTACCCAAGTTCTGATAGAACTTTTCTGATGATTTTTCGCATCGTTGCAAAATCATCGATCACAAGAAATTTAGTGTTTGTAGGAAACATAATATTTAACCTCGCGGCTTGTCGTTGAAGCTGTTTAAAAGTGAAAACGAAACTGTTCTTTTCTTTTCGGTCTAGTTTTAAAAAACTTGAAGCACAGACCTCTTGCCAGCAGATGTTTTTCTCTGTCAGACTTACAGTCAGGTGGTGGTGTCTTGTCTTTGGACGTAAAGAGGCCTTTAGTCCTTAAAAAATTTTAACTTTTGATAAAAAAGGACGAAATTAAAAAGGAATGGCAGGTCTTTTAACCGGCTGGAACTAGTGATGGTTCTTACCAATGACGGGATCGTAATTAATTTAAAGTAGGTTAACAATAACAACTTACAGGAGGAGCAAGGATGCTCAGAGATGTCCTGATACAGAAAGGTCTTTCTAACCGAGAAGCCGAAGTGGCTGAGCTCGTTTCTAAAGGTCTATCTAACAAGGAAGTGGCCAACCAACTTTTCGTAACAGAAAAGACGGTTAAATTTCATCTTACAAACATCTATAAAAAGATGAGTGTAAAATCACGTGCTCAGTTAATCGTTTGGTGTTTACCGCACCTTGGATTCGTCGAGAGCGAAGCAAGAGTGGAAGCCAGTGCAGCGCAAGCAGCACAGCAAAACACTTATACACAAACGATTCCAGCTGGAAGCTCCACAGTGACAACACTGCCTGGATCTAGCATGAATCGTAATAATGGAAATTCTGATATCGGAATGGGCGGACTGTAAGACTTTTAGTCCAGGCTTAATATTCTAGATATTTTGGGGGTCATGATCATGGAAGCAAGAAATGTAAAAGCTTCCGAGGTGATCATGACCCAACTTGTTTTACCCATCCACACAAATGCACTCGACACCGTTTTTGGTGGGACTGTTATGTCCTGGATCGACATTGCAGCCGCTATTTGTGCTCAAAGGCATTCCCAAAAAGAAGTTGTGACTGCAAGCATTGATGAGCTTCATTTTCTGGCTCCGATCTATAAAGGTTGGGTTGTGAATTTGAAAGCCAGTTTGAATTATGTCTCTCGCTCCTCTATGGAAGTGGGCGTGCGTGTTCAAAGTGAAAATCCAAAAACCGGCGAGAGCTTTCACACTGCCTCAGCTTATCTGACTTTTGTGGCTCTGGGATCGGATGGAAGGCCGACCGCTGTTCCTCCACTATTGATCGACTCTGATGAACAAAAAAGACGACATCATGAAGCTGAGCTTCGCAGAAGTGATCGCTTGAAGCGTAAAGAAAAATATAAAGTTAAAAAATAATCCTCGTATCAGTGTCAGAATGTAAGACGCAGAATCATCATTACACTCATGGGGGTAGATCTTGATTGAAATGCAAAAAGAGTAGAAAATAAAATTGTCTTATGTGTCACAGGAGGGTCTCTGTGAAGGTTTTGATTTGGATTCTATTGATTTCCTCCACCCATGCTTTTGCTTGGTCTTCAAAAGACTGCAAAAAGCCAACGGATCAAGTGATCAAATCTCGATTGACCGAGCTGCAATACAAAGTCACCCAGCACGAAGGAACAGAACCTCCTTTTAAAAATATTTATGATAAGTTTTCTGAGGAAGGCATTTACGTAGACATTGTTTCAGGTGAACCTTTGTTTAGTTCCAAACACAAATATGACTCGGGAACTGGCTGGCCCAGTTTTTACCAACCCATCTCTAAAAGCCAAATCGTCGAAAAAGAAGACAACACTCTTTTTGCGAAAAGAACTGAAGTCAGAAGTAAGTGTGCGGATTCTCACTTGGGTCATGTGTTCAACGATGGTCCAAAGCCCACGGGATTGAGATACTGCATGAACTCGGCGGCTTTGAAATTTATCCCTTCAAAAGATCTTGAAAAATTAGGCTACGGAGAATTTGCAAAAGACTTTGATGGGAAAGCTTGGACTCCGCAGTCGGAATTGAAAAAAGCGATCTTCGGTGCCGGATGTTTTTGGTGCATTGAAAAAGACATAGAGCTAGAAGGCAAAGACGCTGTGATTTCTGTTGTCTCGGGTTATACGGGCGGAAAATCTGAGCTCGCCAATTACAAAGATGTCTCCTCAGGAAAATCCGGTCACCGAGAAGTTGTGGAAGTGACCTATGATCCTAAAAAAATTTCTTACGAAAAGTTGCTCGAGATTTTTTGGCGCAATGTGGATCCCTATGATAAAGTAGGACAGTTTTGCGATAAGGGTGAGCAGTACACAAGTGCTGTTTATTATTCTTCAGCGGAAGAAAAAAAGGCCTTTGATGCATCCAAAGAAACTTTGGTGAAAGCTGGAAAATTGAAGGGGGAAGTGGCAGTTCGAAGTCTTCCAGTTTCCGAATTTTTTCAAGCCGAAAAATATCATCAGGATTACTACAAAAAAAATCCGATTCGATACAAGTATTACCGATCTTCCTGCGGTCGGGATCAGAGATTAAAAGAAGTCGGAATTAAGTAAACTTTATCATGTTCAGAATCGATGAAAGCGGCTCTGGACTGAAATTTCAGGACCAATAACACGTCCTTTGACCAGTCAATGAGCTGCCAAATTAATCCGATACAATAGTCATGAAAAAACTGTTGATTGGTATTTTTTGTAGCTTTTCGGGCTCACTCTTAATCGCAAAAACACCAGATTACTACAAGTGTGTGGCTCCTGTGGGTGGTGAATGGAATTACGGTCGTGCCCCGCAAGCCTGTGACGCTTCAAGCTTTGGAGACGATCGAGTTTTGCGCCAAGACTATCCAGAACTTATCTTTCAAGATGTTGTGCCCCGCGAGGCTGAACGCGCTCGGTATATGCAAGATCTGCACTCTGTGATTCGAGATGCCTCCATTTACTATTTAAAAAAAAGAAAACCTGGTGTCTCCAACGATGAACTGAATTGGTTTGTTTTTGGAATCATGACAACGGCGGCTCAAGAGTCTTACTGGAGTCAGTACCGTGTGACAGCGGATGAAAAAATAAAAATGATGCGTGGAGATTTTGGTCATGGCCACGGGATGATGCAAGTGGATGATCGTGCTCATTTTCCTGCCATCGAGCGAGGCGTGGGTTGGAATCTTTCATTGCAGCTGGCCTATGCCATGGATATTTTTTATTCCGGTTGGCAGAAATCTTTAAATTCTTCATGTGTTGCCTCTACCGCAGATTATTTTTCGCGAATCCGTGCGGCCTGGGCTGCCTATAATGGTGGTCCCTCTAAAATTTGTCGCTGGAAAAATCCTAATGATCCTTGGGCTAAGAATGATAAAAACTTTTACAACCAACTGACCAATCGCACTTGGAAAAAGTATGTGACAGATCAAAATCAAATTTCCCCTATCAATATTGCTTGTTTTATGGAAAAGGGGACGAGTTGTGCAAAGCCAACAGACCCCGCTCAGAACCCACAGCCTGAAGTTCCAAGAGCTCAACAACTGTACACCACATCTGAAGGTCAGGCCTGTTTATTTGTGAATCCAAGTTTTAAGTGCGTGCAAATGGAAAAGGATCGACTGTGTTTGCTTTCTCAAAGTCAATTTGATCCAGAAAAATTTGTGCCGATGTCTGAAGAATTGGCATCACAATTTCCAGCGCAAATTTTTGATCGACATTCACTTTGCAAACAGTACAGCTCGAAGTTAATACCGGTGGGACAAAGTGTTCAAACTTTAAAAAATATCAATCTAAGAACTTCAGTGGGCAGCGGCATCGTCGGTGTCGTGCCAATGGGATCTGTGCTTGCCGTTCTTGATTTTGAAATCAGAAATGCCAGTCTGAATGAGTACTACTATAAAGTTCAATTTAAAAATTCCACAGGATATTTGTATGCAGGGGATGAAAAGACCACAAACACTTGGGTAAAATTAGTAGTGGATTCACTTGCTCCTATCAGTCCTGTTGCAGTTGCAAATCAAAATATTCGAGTGGTGAAAAACGGTGGAATTAATTTAAGGGCCTCACCTGGGGGGACTCTGATGTCTGTGGTGAATTCGAATGCTATTGTTATGGTTGAGAAAGTTGTGATTCAAAACAGAGACAACGAAGTTTACTACCTTGTTAGCTACAATGGCCGTCGTGGATACATTTACAGTGGAAAGCTTCTTCCTAAGGACACGGTGAAAACATGGACAAACAAAATAAATTAATCCTTGGCTTCTCACTTCTTTGTTTAGTTTTTGTTTGGGCGATGAGCTTGAATTCAATTCAACCCCAGACTCAGACAAAAATAGAAGCCAGAAATCCTGCGAAAGCAGAGGTGAGCTTTTCAAAGGACGACACCTCTGTTTACAGTGATATCTTGAATCTTAAAAAATGCTATCAAACTTTAAATTGTAATTTAGATCAATCAGACCCCAAAGCCTACGATTTTGCAGTGGGCAGAAAGATTGCCGAGAAATTAAAAGAAGCTCATCAGGCCTATAAGAATGATCCCAGGCTTGAAGAGTTAGCTCGTGAATTTATTAAAAGTGAAGATGGATTTGTGCAAGAAGCTGCTCTTGATATCTTAAAAGACTTCCCTATCGTAAGTGAAAATTTAGAATCTGTTGTTCAAGGCATTCAAGAATCAAGCAATCCCCTCATTGTGGAGCTTTCGCTTCCCTATTTGGAGCAATTTTTAGGCTCTCAAAGTGAGCCTCAAGTGCATCAAGCTTTAAACGAGTTGCTGACAGGCGCTCATCTGGTTTCACAAAGTGTCTCAGAAAATATTTTGAAATTTATCAATTCCGGAAGTTATCCTTTTTATATGCAGAAGCTCATTCAGATGAATCCTCAGGGCAAAACTTACCAGAATTTAAAAAGTGCCTTGAAAGAATTTGAGCTGCAGCAATCGGGCGGCTAAATTTATTTAACCAAGTACTCACGCCATTTGGCCAGTTGTGAACTTGTCATTTGAGCATGACAAATGCTGCCTTCAGTGGCTGTTTCTTTTTTGACCACTTTAACTTCACGGTTGAGATCATAAATTTTGTGTTCTTGATCCCGCCTGAAATAAAGTTCAACCGAAGTATGAAGATCTTGGATCATATCCACCATGGTTTTTTTCAAAGCCTCGAGGCCCTGGCCATTCATGGCGCTGACAAAGACTCGGGGGAATTCCCTGACTTGAAATTGTTTTTCGATAGAGGCCACATCCACTTTGTTAAACACATGCAGGATTTTTTTATCCTGCCACTGAAACTCTTTCATCAAATTCTCTACCACTTCAATTTGCCTGAGCATATTAGGTGATGAAAGATCCACGACATGAATCAACACATCGGCCTCTGCTGATTCTTCTAAGGTGGCTTTGAAGGCCTCAATCAGTTGCGTGGGTAATTTTCTGATGAATCCCACCGTATCCGTCACAACGGCAGGGGGTCCATCAGGCAAAAAGACCTTTCTTGTGGTGGGATCCAAAGTAGCAAAAACTTGGTTCTTCACCATGACTTGTGCGCCGGTTAAACGATTCAGCAAAGAGCTTTTTCCGGAATTGGTATAACCGATCAAGGCAAAGCTTGGAACTTCATGACGTTTTCGAGATTGTCGGTACTGGGCCCGGTTTTTTCTGACTTGCTCGAGCTTTTTTTTAATCAAAGAAACTCGCTCACGAATACGACGTCGATCATTTTCTAAAGCTGTTTCGCCGGGACCTCTGGTTCCGATACCACCACCCTGACGAGAAAGGGATCCCTGCCAGGCATCTACCATGCGAGGCAATTGATCAAGAAGTTGTGCAAGTTCCACTTGAAGTTTTCCCTCAAAGGTTTGTGCACGACGGGCAAAAATATCTAAGATCAATTGGTTTCGGTCAATCACTCGGGCTTTAATAATTTGCTCTAGGTTTCGGGTTTGAACGCCGGTCAGCTGATGATCAACAACCACCACTTTGGCTTGGGACTCTAAAACCATGTCTGCAATTTCCTGAACTTTTCCAGTGCCAATCAGCGTGGCTGGATTCCAAGTGGGAAGGGTTTGAATCAGTGAGCCTACGATTTCGCCGCCCGCTGCGCGAACAAGTTCTTCCAGTTCAATTAAATTTTCTTTGATTTCTAAAATGGGATCACTTTTGAGTCCAACACCGATAACAAGAGCTCTTTCTGATTCTTGAATTTGAGCAGATTTAGTCAAAGTAGTGTTGGCCCTCCGATCTCTATCTATAAGTCTAGCAAGCTATTTTGAAAAAGTGCAAGGCCCTAATTTTTAAAGTTGAGGGCTTTGTTTATACTCAGAATTTCTTTTTGTTATCTTGATTCGAAAGAGGGAGGCTTTCCGCCTCCAAACTCGGGACCCCGCCCTATCATCCCGGCAGGTCTGATCAAAGTGTTTAATTAAGTTCAACAACCCCGGAAGGGTTGCTGAAGGCAAGAGCTCGAGAACGCAGGACTCGATTATCAGTTTTTAAACACTTCGCAAAAAAGAAAAAACTTTGGTTCATCAATCTCGAATTTTTCAAGGATAAAAAACAGTGGATGTTAAAGAGCTTCATTTTCAAAGTCGAACTCATCAGTCGCGTGAATGCTGAAAGTTGCCCCTTGTCACACCAGGACGACGTCCAACTTTAAGCACTCACGAGAGCTTGATGTCATGGCTTAGGGATTTAAGCGCTTCAGAAATTATCGACTGAGAACGCTAAGTGCTTGGACTCAATTTACTTTTTTGCGGGACCAACAGTTAAAAGAGAAGTGCCTAATGAAAATGCATTAAATGGTGGAGGGCAAATGACCTCTTAAGAAAGGTCTTGTGGCCAAGGGGAGATGGCTATCATCGGTTCGAATCCTGTACTCCCTAAAAATTTTTAACGCGACAGAGCGGTGTTTTTCTTGCCGAAATCATCGGACCATTTTTGCACGTAAATCCTTACGAATTCTCTATCTAGAATTGCGCGTTTATCAGATGCCGGGAGCGTATCGAACTCGATCTCTTCGCCCCATCGGTCTGAAGCTAGATTCGAGGA
>Ga0164292_10002086_pt1 | contig 16297 bp, 12 predicted proteins | sample GEODES117metaG_FD_111486 | JGI IMG/M metagenome (GOLD analysis project Ga0164292, IMG submission 111486) | Eutrophic lake water microbial communities from Lake Mendota, Wisconsin, USA - GEODES117 metaG | ecosystem: Environmental > Aquatic > Freshwater > Lake | place: USA: Lake Mendota...
GCCGCCAGGGCGCGGCTCCCACACCCTCTTGTACAGGCTGTGGCGAATTTTGTGGGAGCGACGCCCTCGGCGCGATGGGGCCTTCGTTCTACCCCCGCCTCCGATCAAGCGCCGCATCGCCGCCAGGGCGCGGCTCCCACACACTCTTGTACAGGCTGTGGCGAATTTTGTGGGAGCGCCGCCCTCGGCGCGATAGGGCCTTCGTTCTACCCCCGCCTCCGATCAAGCGCCGCATCGCCGCGAGGGCGCGGCTCCCACACCCTCTTGCACAGGCTGTGGCGGATTTTTGTGGGAGCGCCGCCTCGGCGCGATAGGGCCTTCGATCTACCCCCGCCTCCGATCAAGCGCCGAATCGCCGCGAGGGCGCGGCTCCCACACCTACAGCAAGCCAAAACCCTTTATCAACTTGGCAGCGAGCCCAGCCAAAACCCCGATCTTCAGGGGGCAGTCGCTTTTTTTGCCGGAGGGCGTTTACGCTCGGCCACGGACTTGACCGGCGAGTTCGAACTGGTTTTGGATGGAGGCAGGGCCGATAACTGACCTTCGGTCAAGGTGTCGAGCTGGAAGCGGCCACTCTTGTCCCACAACCAGACGTCGGTGTAGATCACCCCGCCCAGGCGCACTGGGGCTGGAAACGGCGCGGCGGCACGCACGATGCGCTCAATTTCGGCCACCACTTCCGGCGCGTGCTTGGGCTCGCGCATCCAATCGATTCGCCGCACGGCGCCCCGGTTATCTATGGTCACGTTCAGCACGCCCACCGCATACAAAAGCGGCGGCATCTTGCCCTTGAAGATGCGGTCGCGGTGCCGCTCGTAGAGGTGCTTGGCGCCGTAAGACCGGTAGTCGCGGGCCGAGGTGGCCGCGGCGATCTGCAGCGGCTCTTGCGCCGCAGGCGGTGCGACCACCAGCGGCTCAGGCGGCGCAGCGGCGGCAGGCGGCGTGATGACCGCCACCGGCGGCGGCGTCACCACAGCCACGGGCGGCAAAGGAGTAGGTTGCGCTGCGACAGGTGCGGGCTTGGGCACGGCAGGAACGGGTGGCGGCGGCGCTGGCGGTGGCGGCAGAGGTGGCGTCGTGGTACAGGCCGCCAGGGCCAGCAAGAAGGCAGCGGCAGCAATGCGCTGCGCCGTGCGCAGCAGGCCGGCCCGGTGGCGCGGCTCAATGGAGTTCAGAGTCATCATGCCTTTCTTCGCTAGGCTATGCTTACATCAAGGAGTCGCGCTCTGCGCGAGCGTGGCTCCGCATCCCCTCTGAGGCAGCATTGTCTCTGCTTTGCCCACAAAAAAACAATGGGCCTGCACATATTGATCGCCATGAGCACCGCTGATTTGATCGCCCATTTGCAAAGGGAACTGGCCCATAAGACAGCGGTGCTGGTCACCGTCACCCAGACCCAGGGCTCGGTCCCGCGCGAGGTGGGCACCTGGATGGCGGTGTTCGAAAGCACCGTGATCGGCACCATAGGCGGGGGGCATCTGGAGTGGCGGGCGATCGCGCAGGCGCGAGCCTTGCTGGCCGACCCCACAGCGCCGGCGCAAACCCAACGCCATGCACTCGGACCGTCGCTGGGGCAATGCTGCGGCGGCGTCATGGAGCTGCGCTTCGAACGCCTCGCGCTTGCGCTGCAGGCAGGCGCCGACTGGCTGCACAAGCTGCAAGCCCCTCTGACACAGCTGGCCTTGTTCGGTGGCGGGCATGTGGGCCAGGCCATTGTGAGGGTGATGCTGACACTGCCCTATGCACTGACCTGGATAGACAGCCGCGACAGCGTGTTCCCAGACGGCCTGCCGGCGCGGGTGCGCTGCGAGCACTCTCAGCCGGTGGAGCGGGCGGTGCAAGACCTGCCGGCCGGCTCGCAGGTGCTGATCATGAGCTTTAGCCATGCGGAAGATCTGGACATCGTCCATCAGTGCCTGTTGCGCCAGCGCGAGCAGGGCGACCTGCCCTTTGTGGGCCTGATCGGCAGCCAGACCAAATGGGCCACTTTCCGCCACCGGCTCCTAGCCCGGGGCCATAGCGAGGCGGCACTGAGCCAGATCACCTGCCCCATCGGCCTGGTCGGCATCGAGGGCAAGGAGCCGGAGGTGATTGCGGTGGCGGTCGCAGCGCAGCTGCTGATGCAGCGCGCTGCGGGCTGAGCAAGGGCCGCTGGACCGCCGGGCACGAACTGTATACACTTGCGCCGCCGCAGCGGAGCCCGCCGCGCGTCCTGACCGGGATGCCGATGTTGCTGTCGCGGTTCCTAGGTTCCCCACAGCGCCCGCAGTGGTGGGGACCGCCAGTGTCGATGCCGTCCTGGGCCTGTCGTGCCTGACGGGGCCGCACTTTAAGGAATCCGCATGGAAAGCTATGTTCTCGACTGGGCCAATCTGCTGCTGCGCTGGCTGCATGTCATCACCGCCATCGCCTGGGTTGGCTCCTCCTTCTACTTTGTCTTTCTCGACTCCTCGCTGACCACGCCGCAGGACGATAAGCTGCGCGCCGAAGGCGCTACCGGAGAGCTGTGGGCGGTGCATGGCGGAGGCTTTTATCACCCGGTCAAGTACGCGGTGCGTCCGCCGCAACTGCCGCCGCATCTGCACTGGTTCTATTGGGAGAGCTACAGCACCTGGCTGTCGGGCATCGCGCTGTTCTCGGTCTCCTACCTCTGGCAGGCCGGCACCTACCTCATCGACAAATCAAAAATGGACTGGTCGGCGGCCGCTGCCGGCTGTGTGGCGCTGGCCTTTTTGGCCGTGTTCTGGCTGCTCTACGACCTGATCTGCCGGGTTTTTACCCAACGCAAGAACGGCGAGGCCTGGATAGGCGCGAGCGTGCTGCTGCTGATCTGCCTGGCCTCCTGGCTGGCCTGCCAGTGGTTTGCCGGCCGCGCTGCATTTTTGCTGGTGGGCGCGATGATCGCCACCGCCATGAGCGCCAATGTGTTTTTCTGGATCATCCCAGGTCAGCGCACCGTGGTGGCTGCCATCAAGGCGGGCGAACCGGTCGACCCGATCCACGGCATGCGTGGCAAGCAGCGCAGCGTACACAACACCTACTTCACGCTGCCCGTGATCTTTGCCATGCTGAGCAACCATTACAGCTTCACCTGGAACCATCCGCAAAACTGGCTGATCCTGATTCTGATGATGTTCGCCGGCGCCGCCATCCGCCAGTTTTTTGTGCTGCGCCACGGCTACAAGCTCGGCCGCAACAAACACCCCCTGCCCTACGCGCTGGTAGGCATCGCCGTGCTGGTAGGCGTGATCGCCTGGCTGAGGCCAGCCCCTGCGGCCACCACCCAGGCCAGCGCCACCCCGGTGGGCTACACCCAGATCCAGCCGGTGCTGGCCCAGCGCTGCTATATGTGCCACGGCGAGCAGGTGCAGATGAAAAACGTTCGGGTGGATTCGGCCGAAGCTGCCCAGCGCAATGCCCAGGCCATCTACCAACAGGTGGTGGTGAGCAAAATCATGCCGATGAACAACAGCACCGGCATCACCGACGAGGAGCGCGCGCTGATCGGACGGTGGTTTGAGCAGGGCGCAGGCTCGAAGTAAAAAAGAAGCAGGCAGAGCCTGCCGGAGCACCGTTGGCCTTCGTGGGTCCTCAGCCCAGTGGGAGTGCCGCCCCCGGCACAATGCGGCCCTCGATACAAGCGCCAGTGGCCATTGGGCGCCGCATCGCCGCGAGGGCGCGGCTCCCACACCTATTGCACAGGCTCTGACTAATTTTGTGGGAGCGCCGCCCTCGGCGCGATAGGGCCTTCAATCCACCCCCGTCTCCGATCATGCGCCGCATCGGCGCGGGGGCGCAGTACCTATCAGTTGGGGACCAGCACCTTGTTGATGACGTGAATCACGCCATTGCTGGCGCGCACATCGGTGGCGGCAATAGACGCCTTGGCCCCAGTGGCATCGGTGATCTGCAGGGGGTTGTTGGTGATGGTGAAGGTTTGCGCCGCAACGGTTGATCCGTCCAGTTTGTTGGTGTTCAAGGTAGCGACCGGGGTGCCGAAGGGAATGCTAGCGGCCAGAACTTGACTGCCGAGTACGTGGTACTTCAGCACGAAGGGCAGGTTGGTCGAAGTCAGTGTGGCCACCACGGCCGAGGCTGCCTTGAAGGCGTCATCGGTGGGCGCAAATACGGTGAAGGGGCCAGCCGTGCTGAGGGTATCGGTCAGCTTGGCAGAAACCAGATTTTTGACCAGCTCGCTGAAGCTGGGGTTGACCTGAGCCATCTGCACCACAGTGAGCACGCCCGGAGGCACCAGCACCTTGTCCACCACATGAATGACACCATTACTGGCCAGGACATCGGCCGCTGAAACGGTGGCGGTGGTCAATGCCGCATCGGTGATGGTCACGCCCGAGCTGGTACTGAGCGTGATCTTGGCGGGTGCGCCCGAAAATCTGTAGGCAGTTTCGGGCGTTGCGCTGCCGGCCTTGAGGTCGCCAGCGGTCTTAGCGCCTGCGAGCAGGTGATACTGCAAGATCTTGGTCAGGTCCGCAGCCGACAAGGCACTGACCAGGGCCGCGCCGTCGGCCAATCCGAGCTGTTTGGCCAACTTATCAAACGCGGCATCTGTGGGCGCAAACACCGTCAGGTTGGCGTCGCTGGCCGTCAGGCTGCTGCCAATGCCAGCCTTGGTCACGGCGGCCAGCAAAGCGCTCAGCTTGTTCTTCTGAGCCTCGTCCGCAATGTTTCCAGCGTGACCTGTGTTGTCGCCGCCGCCACAAGCGGTCAGGAAAGCGGCAGCGCAAAGCGCTGCCATCCACTTCATCAGTCTTTTCATGTCGCAGTCTCCAGGAGTTGATGGGGTGCCTGTCCGCTGATCGGAACGGCAACGCCAGTCTAAAACTATTTAGTTATTTTTAAGACTGATTAGTCTTTATTTAGACTATTTAGCATTTTTAACCTTTAAGGGCTTGACATGCGGATGCTCGGCAACGGATCTGCAAGAGCATCTGTTGGACCTGCAAACGATGGACAGCAGGAAAGGTCACGGCGGTTGATGGGGTTAGCCGGGGCGGGTCAGACTCAAGCGACAGCACTGCGCCCCACATCAGTCGGCCGAACGCCCTGCAGGGCTAAAAAGAGCGCGCACCTGCCCAAACGACAAGACACGGCCCAGGCTGGCATGCATGGCCCCTTGGGATCAGCACATAAGCTAGCGCCTGGTTCTGCGCTCGGAAGGTGGCCGAAGAATAGACCGCAGGCCCAACGCAATAGGCCTGCCGCTGCGGCCTCTAATGGCTTTCGGGATTCAATGCACGAAGCACGTTCTCCGCCGTGGCCGGAGCCACCAGCTTGACCGGCTGCCCCGCTGGCAGCGTGCTGGCCACCGCATCGCGCAGGGCCTCGTAGACGCTGATGGCCAGCATGAAGGGCGGTTCGCCCACCGCCTTGGAGCCGTACACGTTGTCCTCGCGGTTGGGCTCGGGCCAGAAGTCGACCTTGAAGTGGGCCGGAATGTCGCCAGTGGCCGGGATCTTGTAAGTGCTCGGCGCGTGGGTGCGCAATTGCCCTTGATCGCCCCACACCAGTTGTTCGGTGGTCAGCCAGCCCATGCCCTGCACAAAGCCGCCTTCGACCTGGCCGCGGTCTATGGCCGGGTTGATGCTCTGACCCACGTCGTGCAGGATGTCGACCTTGAGCACCCGGCTCTCGCCGGTCAGGGTGTCAATGGCCACCTCGGTGCAGGCCGCGCCGTAGGCGAAGTAGTAGAAGGGCCGACCGGTGAGCGTGGTCTTGTCGTAGTGAATTTTGGGGGTACGGTAAAAGCCATCGCTCCACAGCTGTATGCGGTTGGCATAGGCTAGGCGCACCACTTCGTCAAAGTCGCGCTCCTGCTTGGGCGAGCTGACCCGCCCGCGGGCAAACTGCACCGCGCCGGCGCCACAGCCGTCAAGCCCGGCGACGAACTGGGCCAGGCTAGAGCGCACCTGGGCGGCCGCATATTGGGCGGCGCGGGCATTGAGGTCGGTGCCGGCAGAGGCCGCCGTGGCTGATGCATTGGGTACTTTGCTGGTATCACTGGCGGTGACCAGCACGCGAGCCAAGGGCACACCCAGCTCGTCGGCCACCACCTGGGCCACCTTGGTGTGCAGGCCCTGACCCATCTCGGTGCCGCCATGGTTGACCTGCACACTGCCGTCGGTATAGACATGCACCAGGGCGCCAGCCTGGTTGAACAAGGTGGCGGTAAAGGAGATGCCGAACTTGACCGGCGTCAGCGCCATGCCGCGCTTAATAAGTTGGCTGCCCTCGTTAAAGCGCTGCAGTTCGGCACGCCGGCGCGCATAGTCGCTGCTGCGCGCCAGCGCCTCGACCAAGGGTTCGAGGATGTTGTCCTCGACCTTCATCTGGTAGTGCGTCACATCGCGGCTGCCGATGCCATAAAAATTGCGCCGCCGCACCGCCAAGGGGTCCAGACCGAGGCGGCGGGCGATGTCGCCGATGATGGCCTCGATGACGATCATGCCCTGCGGCCCGCCGAAGCCGCGAAACGCGGTCTGGCTTTGCAGATGGGTCTTGCAGCGGTGCGAGACGATCTCTACGTCGGACAGGAAATACGCGTTGTCGGCGTGAAAGATGGCACGGTCGGCCACCGGCCCGCTCAGGTCGGCTGAAAAGCCGCAGTTGGCCGCCATCATCAGCTGCAGGCCGGTGATCAGTCCGCCGGCATCAAAGCCGACGGTGTAGTCGTACTCAAAGGGGTGGCGCTTGCCGGTGATGATGAAATCATCGTCGCGATCGAGCCGCAGCTTGACCGGCCGCGAGAACTTGCGCGCCGCCAGGCAGGCCCAGACCGCCATATGGCCCGCCTGGGTTTCCTTGCCGCCGAAGCCGCCGCCCATGCGACGGCACTGCACTGTGATGCGGTGGCTCTCCAGCCCCAAGGCGTGCGCGATCCAGTGCTGCACCTCGCCCGGATGCTGGGTGCTCGAGTGCACCAGCCACTGGCCCTGCTCCTGAGGGATGGCATAAGCCACCTGGCCTTCAAGGTAGAAATGCTCCTGCCCCCCCACCTCCAGGCTGCCGCTCAGGCGATGGGCAGCGCTGGCGATCGTCGCCTCGGGCTGGCCGCGGCGCACCGTCACCGGCGGCAGCACCTGGCTACCTTCGGCCAGCGCCTGCCGCACGCTCAAGATGGCAGGCAGGGGCTCGATGTCGAGCCGGACCTGGCGCGCCGCACGGCGCGCCAGCATCACGCTGGTGGCTACCACCAGCGCCACCACCTGACCGACATGCTCGACCTTGCTCTGCGCCAGGATCGGCTCGTCGTGGGCATAGGTGGCAAACAGCGGATCACCGGCGATATCGGTGGCCAGCACCAGGCCCACCACGCCGGGCAGGGCGAGCGCGGCGCTGCCGTCGATACCGCGCAGCCGGCCATGGGCCACACTGGAGGTCACCGGCGCGGCGTAGAGCGTGCCCTTGAGTTCGGCAATGTCGTCCACATAGGGCGCCGCGCCCTGCACCTGGGCGCGAGCGCTCTCATGGGCATGCGAGTTGCCAGCGGCACTGTGCAGCGGCGCGTTCATGCCAACACTCCCGGCTCGAACGCTTCCAGGCTCAGGCCGCTGTGGCCCTGGGTTTGCAGCCACAGGCGCTGCAACAAGCTGCCCAAGACCTGGCGGCGGTAGCCTGCCGAGGCGCGCATATCAGAGATGGGCTCAAACTCCTGCCGCAGCACCTCGATGGCCCGGGCAAGGGTCTGCTCGTTCCAGGGCTGAGCGCGCAGCGCCGCTTCGGTGCGCCGCGCGCGCACCGGCGTGGCCGCTACTCCGCCTGCACCTATCGATACATCGGCGACCTGCCCGCCATGGAGCTGCAGACGCACCGCCAGGCAGACGGCAGAGATGTCATCGTCAAAACGCTTGGAGATCTTGTCGACCCGCAGCCACTGTTCGTCCCCAGCAGCCGGCAGGGGAACGTCGATATAGGCGAGGATCTCATCGGCGGCCAGATGGTTTTTGCGGTAGCCGCTGTAGAAGTCTTCCAGCGGCATCTGCCGGTCACCACGCACACTGGCCAGCACCACGCTGGCACCCAAGGCGATCAGCAGGGGCATGGAGTCGCCAATGGGCGAGCCGTTGGCCACATTGCCGCCCAGAGTGCCGGAGTTGCGAACTGGTAGGCCCGCAAAACGTCCCGCGAAAGTCTGGAGCTCGGGCCAATGGCTACACAGGGCGGCATAGGCGTCTTCGAGCCGGACCGCCGCACCGATGCGCAGGCGCTCGCCGATCTTGCGCAGGCGGGCCAGCTCAGCCACTCGGGTCAGGTCCAGCACCTGCTCAAAGCGGCGGTGCTGCTTGGTCACCCACAGCCCCACATCGGTGCAGCCGGCCACCAGCTGCGCCTGCGGATGGGCTGCGCGCAAGCGCAGCAACTCTTCAAGCTGGGTCGGCTGTAAGTATGCGCCCTGCGCAGGCGGCTGGGGCGGCAAACTGGCCAGGCCGGCCAGCACTGCCTGACGATCCAGCGGAACCGGCGCCAAGGTGTGCATCTGCTCGGCCGCTTCCAAAATCGGCCGGTAGCCGGTGCAGCGACACAGGTTGCCCGACAGCGCGCGCTGCGCCTGCTCCCGGCTGAGGGCCGCATTCGATGGACCGTGTTCCTCATACAAGGCAAACAAGCTCATCACAAAGCCAGGCGTGCAAAAGCCGCACTGGCTGGCATGGCTGTCGAGCAGGGCCTGCTGGACTGGATGTAACTGACCAGCGGGCACGCCAAGCAGGCTATCGGCGCACAGGTCTTCGACCGTCCACAAGGCCAGACCGTCAATGGAATGGGCCAAGCGTATGCAGCTGTTGATGGCCCGCAGACGCAGCCCATCCTCACCCGGTTCACCTAGAACCACAGTGCAGGCGCCGCAGTCGCCCTCACCACAGCCCTCCTTGGTACCGCACTGGCCCAAGTCCTCGCGCAGCAGCTCAAGCAGCGTGCGCTCAGGTGGTACATTGCTGAGCGCGACGCTCTGGCCGCGCCTGAAAAATCGAAGGGTCCTGATCGGTGGCAACTCAGTCATGCGCGCGAGCTTAGAGGGTATATAGAACGCGATCATATGGTTCCCCGTATCTCCAGCATGCCCCGACCGATATGACAGAGCAGACCGTTTTCGACAAGATCGATCTTCATCTCATCAGGATCTTGCATACCGTGCTGACAGAACGCAGTGTTTCCAAGGCAGCGTTGCGCCTGGGCATGCACCAGCCTGCCGTCAGTGCCGCGCTGCGCCGGTTGCGCGAGCTCTCCGGCGATGCGCTGCTGGTGCGCTCGGGCTCGGGTATGGTGCCGACCGACACAGGCCTGCGCATGGTCGAGCCGGCGGCCAGCATTTTGCGCGAGGCGCAGAGCCTGTTTCGCAATGCCCGCGGCTTTGACCCGGCCAGCAGCACAGAAGTCTTCCGCTTGGCCGCCAGCGACTACCTCGACCCGCAATTTCTGCCGCAGTTGGTGGCGCGCATCAAAAGCCAGGCGCCGCAAACCGGGATTGACCTGCGCGGCCTGTCCGAAGACGGCGACTACCGGGCGCATCTGGCCCAGGGCAAGGTCGATATCGTGATTGGTAACTGGGCCCGCCCGCCCGACGAGCTGCACATGGGCCGGCTGTTTGGCGACGAGGTGGTCTGCCTGGTCTCGAGCAAACATCCGGCGGCACGCCGCCCCTGGTCGGAGCAAAGCTGGCTCGAGGCCGAGCATGTGGCCCCGACGCCCACCCACCCGGGCGCCAAAGGCTTCATCGACGAACACCTGGCCTCTCTGGGGATGGCGCGGCATATCGCGGTGCGGTGCCCGCACTTTGGACTGATACCGTCCATGGTGGCTTCCAGCCTGCTGGTGCTGACCACTGGCCGCCAATACTGCGAACGTTTTACACAGGGCCTGCCCCTGAAAATCCTGCCCTGCCCTGTGACTTTCCCGCGCATGATGTACTACCAGCTCTGGCATGAGCGCAGCCATGCTTCAGCAGCATCGCGATGGCTGCGCGATCAGGTTCGCGCAGTGGCGCTTGCGCTGCGGCCGGATGCCCGTGCCAGCCTGCCCTGAGCACCGACCCAAGGATGACCCGATGAGTGCCTCTGCTGCCACCGACCCCGCCGCGCCGCGCCTGGCCTTGCGAGGCATCACCAAACGCTACCCTGCGGTGCTGGCCAATGACCGGATTGATCTGCAGGTACTGCCTGGCCAAGCCCATGCCGTGCTCGGCGAAAACGGCGCCGGCAAGTCCACCCTGATGAAGATCGTCTACGGCGCGGTCAAGCCCGACGAGGGGCAGATCCGCTTTAACGGACAGCCGGTCCAGATCCGCAACCCGCAGCAGGCGCGCGCCCTGGGCATCAGCATGGTGTTCCAGCATTTCAGCCTGTTCGACACGCTGACGGTGGCCGAAAACGTCTGGCTGGGCCTGGACAAATCGCTCTCGCTGCCCGAAGTGGCGCAGCGCATACGCAGCAAGGCCAGCGAATATGGCCTGGAGATCGAGCCCGAGCGGCCGGTGCACACCCTGAGCGTGGGCGAAATGCAGCGGGTAGAGATCATCCGCGCCCTGCTGGGCGAGCCGCAGCTGCTGATCCTCGATGAGCCCACGTCGGTGCTGACGCCGCAAGCAGTCGATAAATTGTTCGAAGTGCTGCGCCTCTTGGTCAGCCAGGGTTGCAGCCTGCTCTACATCAGCCACAAATTGCATGAGATCCGCGCGCTGTGCACGGCCTGCACCGTGCTGCGCGGCGGACGGGTCACCGGGGTGTGCGACCCACGCGAGGAATCGAACGCCTCGCTCAGCCGGATGATGATAGGCGCCGAGCCGCCGCCGCTGCAGGTGCACCAGCGCCAGCCCACAGCGCCGGTACTGTCGGTGCGCGGGCTCAGTCTGCCCAAGGCCGAGCCCTTTGGCGTCGACCTTGACCGAGTCAGCCTGCAGGTGCGCGGCGGCGAGGTGGTGGGCATCGCCGGGGTGTCGGGCAACGGCCAGCGTGAGCTGATGTGGGCGCTGTCGGGCGAAGACGCACGCGCCCCCGAGGCAGGTGGGCAGTTGCTGCTACATGGCCAGGACATTGCCGGCATGGGCCCGGGCGGACGGCGCCGGCTGGGCCTGCATTTTGTGCCCGAGGAAAGACTGGGACGCGGCGCGGTGCCTTCGATGAGCCTGGCCCACAACCTGCTGCTGACCCGCAGCGAATCGCTCGGTATGGCCGGCTGGATCCGCACCGGCGCGCTGGCCGAGCAGGCACGCGGACTGATCGAGCGCTTTCGGGTCAAGGCCGGCGGGCCACAGGCACTGGCGCAGTCGCTGTCTGGGGGCAACTTGCAAAAGTTCATCGTCGGGCGTGAGATCGAGGCCCGGCCCAAAATGCTGATCGTCTCCCAGCCCACCTGGGGCGTGGACGTCGGTGCGGCGGCGCAAATCCGCGGTGAGATCCTGGCCTTGGCCGATGCGGGCTGCGCGGTGCTGGTGGTCAGCGAGGAGCTCGACGAATTGTTCGAAATCTGTGACCGCCTGCATGTGATCGCCAAAGGGCGGCTGTCGCCAGGGATCGCGCGCGATCAGGCCAGCGTCGAGCTCATCGGCGAATGGATGAGCGGGCTCTGGCCCGAGGCCGCAGCGGAGGGTCATCATGCTCAGGCTTGAGCCGCGCCCTGGCGCCTCGCGCCTGTGGACTTATGCCTCGCCGCTGCTGGCTATCGCCCTGACCGTGGGCCTGGGCGTGCTGATCTTTTTGGCCCTCGACAAGGACCCGGTGCGGGCGCTGCAGATGTTCTTCTGGGAGCCGCTGAAGTCCAAATACGCGATCGGCGAGCTGATGGTCAAGGCCACGCCGCTGCTGCTCATTGCGCTGGGGCTGTCGCTGTGCTTTCGCTCCAACGTGTGGAACATCGGCGCCGAGGGGCAATTCGTTATCGGCGCGGTCTGCGCCGGGGGCGTCGCCTTGCTGGCCGCCAAGGACACCGGCGGCTGGATCGTGCCGGCACTGCTGCTGGCCGGCGTGCTCGGCGGCATGGCCTGGGCGGGCCTCACGGCGCTGCTGCGTGACCGCTTCAATGCCAACGAAATCCTGGTCAGCCTGATGCTGGTCTACGTGGCCATCATGGTGCTGACCTATATGGTGCATGGCCCCTGGAAAGACCCGGCGGGCTTTAACTTTCCGCAAAGCAAGACCTTCGAGTCCGTCACCAAAATCCCACGACTCATGAGCGGCTCGCGCGCCAATATCGGCGTGATGCTGGCTCTGGCCGGGGCGGTGGTGCTGTGGATCTACCTGTTTCGCACACGGGCGGGCTTTGCCCAGCAAGTGGGCGGCCTGGCACCGGCTGCAGCGCGCTACGCCGGTTTTTCCTCGCGGCGCGCGCTGTGGGTCGCCCTGCTGGTCTCCGGTGGCACAGCGGGCCTGGCCGGCGCCCTGGAAGTGGCCGGACCGATCGGTCAGCTCACCCCCTACGTGCCCGCAGGCTATGGCTTTGCCGCCATCATTGTTGCCTTCGTCGGTCGCCTACATCCGGGCGGCATGGTGCTGTCGGCGATCTTGATGAGCATGTTCTACATCGGCGGCGAGCTGGCCCAATCGCGCATGGGCCTGCCGCGCTCGATCACCGGCGTCTTCCAGGGCCTGCTGCTATTTTGCCTGCTGGCCTGCGACACGCTGGTGGCCTACCGCCTGCGCTGGATGCCGAAAGGGGGCCGTTGATGGACACCTATGCGCTGCTGCTGGCGGCCACGCTCAACGCCGGCACCGTGCTGGCCCTGGCCGCCTTGGGTCTGCTGATCAATGAGAAGGCCGGTGTGGTCAATCTCGGCGCCGAGGGCATGATGCTGTGCGCGGCCATCGCCGGCTTTGCCGCCGTGGTCCACACCGGCAGCGATCTGGCCGGCTTTGCCGCGGGCATGGCCGCCGGTGCCGCGCTGGCGGCGGTCTTTGGTGTGCTGGTGATCTGGCTGGGCACCAACCAGTACGCCACCGGCTTGGCGCTGAGCCTGTTCGGCGTCGGCTTTTCCGCCTTCGTGGGCATCGCCTACACCCAGGAAAAGCTGCCCGAGCGCCTGTCCTTCAGCTGGCCGATTCTGGGTGACATGGCCTGGCTGGGCCCCGCGCTGTTTCGCCAGCACCCGGTGGTGTACCTGACCATCGCCATGGCCCTGGCACTGGTCTGGCTGCTCTATCGAACCCGCACCGGCTTGGTGCTGCGCGCGGTTGGCGAATCCCCCCATTCGGCGCATGCCCTGGGCTATCCGGTGCGCGGCATCCGCCTGCTCGCCGTGATGGCCGGTGGCGCCCTGTGTGGTCTGGCCGGCGCCTATCTGTCGGTGATCTACACGCCCCTGTGGGTTGAGGGCATGGTCGCCGGGCGCGGCTGGATCGCGCTGGCCCTGACCACCTTTGCCACCTGGCGGCCGGCCCGGGTATTGCTTGGTGCCTACCTGTTCGGAGGCTTGACCATGCTCCAGTTTCACCTGCAAAGCGCGGGGGTGCAGATCGCCAGTGAGTGGCTGACCGCCCTGCCCTATGTGGCCACCATCGTGGTGCTGGTGCTGATCTCTCGCAACCCTACATGGATCCGGGTCAACATGCCTGCCTCTCTGGGCAAGCCCTTTCATCCCGGTTAATAATCCGCCCTTGCCTTTTCACCCCTTTTTTACACCCTGAAGGAATAGACATGACCCTTGTGTCCAAGCGCTCCATTCTGAAGCTGGCGGCCCTGAGCACCGTAGCTGCCGCGGTTTTGGTTGGCTGCGGCAAAAAAGAAGAGCCCAAGGCCGCTGCACCTGCAGCGGCCAAGCCCGAACCGCTGAAGGCGGCCTGGATTTACGTCGGCCCGGTCGGCGATGCCGGCTGGTCTTTTGCACACGACCAGGGTCGCAAGGCGGTCGAAGCCAAGTTTGGTGATGCCGTCAAGACCACCTTCATTGAAAAAGTGCCTGAGGGCGCGGACGCCGAGCGAGTGATTCGGGACCTGGCGCAACAAGGCAACAAGATCATTTTTGCTACTTCGTTCGGCTACATGGAAGCCATGTTGAAGGTGGCGGCCGATTTCCCCGATGTGAAGTTTGAGCACGCCACTGGCTATAAGACCGCGCCCAACATGCGCATCTACGACGCCAGCTTCTACCAAGACACCTACATGGCCGGCGTGATCGCGGGCAAGATGACCAAGACCAACGTCCTGGGCTTCGTGGGCTCCTTCCCGATCGCCGAGGTGCTGCGCAACATCAACGCCTTCACCCTGGGCGCGCAAAGCGTTAACCCCAAGATCAAAACCAAGGTGGTGTGGGTCAACACCTGGTATGACCCGGGCAAGGAGAGCGAAGCGGCGCAAAGCCTGATCAACCAGAAGGCCGACGTGCTGTTGCAAAACACCGACTCCACCGCCGTGCTGCAAACGGCCGAGAAGAACGGCAAGTACGCTTTCGGCTGGGACAGCGACATGAGCAGCTTTGGCCCCAAGGCCCACCTGGGCTCGGCCATCGTCAACTGGGCGCCCTACTACATCAAGGCCATCGAGGAGGTCAAGGCTGGCTCCTGGAAGACCGAGCGCACGGTCTGGGGCGTCAAGGAAGGCCTGAACGATCTGATCAAGATCGCCGACGTGGTGCCTGACGATGCCAAGAAGCGCGTCGATGAGATCAAGGCCGGCCTCAAGGACGGCAGCTTCAGCCCCTTCACCGGCCCCGTGGTCGACAACACTGGCAAAGAGCGACTGGCCAAAGACCAGAAGGCCGATCAGGCTTGGCTGGACAAGGTCGACTTTTATGTCAAGGGCGTCGAAGGCAAAGTGCCTGCTGGCAAATAAGCCTGCACTCACCGAAAAAAAGCTGCCTCAGGGCAGCTTTTTTTACGTCTTTTTTTCAGCGATGATTCGCAGATGATTGAAAAAACCTTGTGGCATCCGGTGGCCCTGCGGGAAGATCTGGGCACTGCGCCCCTTGCAGTCCGGCTACTCGATCAGGAACTCGTGCTGTGGCGCCCCCACAGCGGGCCGGTGCAGGCCTGGCCCGATCGCTGCCCGCACCGCGGCGCCCGCCTGTCGCTCGGGCGCGTGCAGGGCAACACGCTGCAATGCGCCTACCACGGCTGGCAGTTCGATGCCCAGGGCCTATGCCAGCGCGTGCCCGCCCTGCCCGACTTCAAGCCCCCGCCGACCCACTGCGCCCCACGCCACGAAGCGTGCGAGCGCTACGGACTGATTTGGGTGCGGCTGCAGACCCCGCAGGCCGCCGGCGCGCCGCTGCCCGATTTTTGCGGCGAGCACGCCGGCTTGCGCCAAGTCAACTGCGGGCCCTACGACGTGGCCACCAGTGCGCCGCGGGTGGTCGAAAATTTCCTGGACATGGCCCACTTCGGCTTTGTCCATGACGGCTGGCTCGGCGACCTGCAGCGTCCCGAAATCGAGCCGTACGAGGTCGAGGAGACCGCCACCGGCGTGCGCGCTCACGGCTGCAAGGCCTGGCAGCCGCGCTCGAACCTGCACGCCACCTCAGGTGCCCAGATCGGCTACGGCTACGAAGTCACCGGCCCTTACAGCGCGGTGCTGACCAAGGTGCCCGAAGCCGGCAGCGCCTTGCCCCCTGGCTGGCAGGAGGCCATTGCGCTATTCATCTGCCCGGTCAGCGAGGAAAGCTGCCGCGTCTGGTTCCGCCTGGCGATGGCCGACTTTCAAAGCAGCGACGAATCGCTGCGCGCCTTTCAACACACCATCTTCACCCAGGACCAGCCGGTGCTCGAATCGCAGCGGCCGCGCCGCCTGCCCCTTGATGCGCGCAGCGAGCTGCACGCCAGCGTCGATCGGCTGTCTCTGGCCTACCGGCGCCACCTGCGTCAGCTGGGCATCACGTATGGAGTTTGCTGATGAAACCGCTCACCCTTGCACCGATCGCCCCCGAGCGCCTGAGCGATGTGCTGCGGCGCATGCCCAAGGCCGAATTGCACATCCACATCGAAGGCTCGCTCGAGCCCGAGATGATCTTTGCGCTGGCCCGGCGCAACGGCGTCGAGCTGCCTTACGCCAGCGTCGAGGCCTTGCGCGCGGCCTATGCCTTCACCAACCTGCAGAGCTTTTTGGACATCTACTACGCCGGCGCCAGCGTGCTGCTCAAGGAGCAAGATTTCTACGACATGGCCTGGGCCTACCTGGAAAAAGCGGCGGCCGACCATGTGGTCCATGCCGAGCTGTTCTTTGATCCGCAGACCCACACCAGCCGCGGCGTGGACATGGACACCGTGATCCTGGGGCTGTCGCGGGCCTGCCGCGATGCGGGCCAAAAGCTGGGCGTGAGCGCCTCGCTGATTTTGTGCTTTCTGCGCCACCTGAGCGA
>Ga0164292_10002087_pt1 | contig 16295 bp, 13 predicted proteins | sample GEODES117metaG_FD_111486 | JGI IMG/M metagenome (GOLD analysis project Ga0164292, IMG submission 111486) | Eutrophic lake water microbial communities from Lake Mendota, Wisconsin, USA - GEODES117 metaG | ecosystem: Environmental > Aquatic > Freshwater > Lake | place: USA: Lake Mendota...
CATGCTGTTTTAGATTTACATTGATATACACATTGTTTATTATCATTTTCTAATTTATAACCATTATCATATGTTGTTCTCTTTACACTTTGATTATCACGATTAAATTCTTGTTTTTGATTATTTGAATATATAGGTAAATAAGATTCTAATTTCACATTATCCAATGATTCTTTGATATTATTAGTATTATCACTATTCTCTATTTTTTTCATGTAAATTACAAATATTACTATAATTAATAAAAATAAACCAATTATTTTTTCAACCATTTTTTCAACCATTTTTCCAATCATTTTTTATTATTAAAGTAGAATTTAAAATCTATCTTTTTAGTAAGATAAATATTTTTTTAAACCATAACTTACAAGTGTATTGCGATGTGTGAAAACTTGGAAGATAATATATATATACAAAATACAGATACAATTACAAAAAACATATTTAGTGAGAATATGTTTAATAATATTATTAATAATATTGACGACGGTATTATAATTGTTGATTTAAAAGATATTATTATCAATATTAATAAAACAATTGAAACTATTTTTCATACAACAAATACAAAAATAATTGGTGAGTCTATTCATAATTTAATACCTAATTTAAACTCACTTAATCGATTATATACATATAAAATAATTGAAGATAATCAAACTAAAACATATATAATTAAAAAAAATAAATCATATGAATCAGAAGATATTAATGTTCTAGATAAAGAATGTTTTCTTTTTAATATTAGTCATGAAATTAGAACTCCTTTAAATGGTATTATAGGGATGGCTCAAATATTAAAAGATAAATTAGATACCAATTATCAAGAATATATTGATATTATTTCATCATGTGGTTGTCAATTAATGGATATTTTAAATGATATTCTAGATTATGCTAAAATTACATCAGGAAATATATCTTTAATGCCAAACAATTTTAATTTATTAAATTGCATCGAAGAAATACATAATATAATTATACCAAAAGCAAATGGGAAAAATTTAGATATTAATTTTACAATTGATCCATCAATACCTGAAAATATTTATTGTGATCAAAAACGTCTTAAACAAATCCTGGTTAATCTACTTTCTAATTCTGTTAAATTTACTGAATCCGGTTTCATTACCACAAATATATCATTAATTAAAAAATCAGGTATTAAATTGTATTTGGCATTCACAGTGAGTGATTCAGGTATTGGTATTCCATCCGGACAATTAGAAAAAATATTTCATCCATATGTACAAATTAATAATAAATTAAGCAGAAAATATGAAGGAACAGGTCTCGGATTATCAATTTCTAGACAATTATCAAGATTATTAAATGGTGATATCAAAGCCAATTCTAGTCTAGGCCATGGATCAGTATTCACTTTAACCATAGAAGCAGTAGACCCACTATATAGTAATGAAAAATGGGATTCAAATGATGACCCAATTAAAACACCACCATCACCAATCTATAATAATATATCATGTTTAGTTGTCGACGATAATTCAACTAATCGCATAACATTACATCAATTATTATCTAGTTTTGGAATAAAAACAATACTTGCTTCATCCGGTGAAGAAGCATTATTAGTTATTAATAGTTATAAATTTGATATTATATTTGTAGATATTTGTATGCCTAATATTGATGGTATTAAAACTTCAGAAGAAATTCGTAAATCTATTTCTTTACCACATCCTCCAATTATTGCTACATCATCCATTGACGGAACTATACAAAATAATATACCTAATGTATTCGATGATATTATGATAAAACCAATTAAAAAGAAATCTTTAATTAGAGTTCTAGAAAAATTCATAAAAATTAAACAATTAAACAATTAAACAATTAAACACTTAAACCATAATTTATTTATTTTCCATTTGCAAATTTAGCAAACTTAATATGATATCTATTATCAGATGGATATGGACTATTTGGATCATTTAACCAAAACACACCTGGCATGGGTAAATAATTATTGCCTTGGCGATTAGTACCAACATAATGATAAAGGGCATCTGGTGGTGGGTTCGCTGATCTTAAATTATAGTGAATATAATATGTACCGGATGGTGGTACTGGGATACTAGCATGTGGACCGACTGCTTGTGGGCCACTGAATAAACCACCATTAATTGGACTAGGTGGTAATTGTTCTGTTGGCATACTTGCTCTTAATTCAGGAGCGACTGTACTTTTTACATCAACTGGATAATCTGAAACATTTGATGATACACGATTTGGTGGTTGACAATATCTGACTGATTGTTTATTTTGATCTGGACAACGAGACATATTTTAGAGATCTTTTATTATCTATTAGAAAATTTTATTATGAATTTAATTATTATTACGAAACGTCAGTTTGAATTTCTGATTCTAATTCGTCAAATGCTTTTAAAAGTTTTATATATTCTTCATGTGACATACCTAAATCACAATTTTCACTCATATTTTGTCCATTATTATTTTGTCCATTATTATCTACTATTGTATTAAATTCCTTTTCTAATACAGTATTATCAATTGATAATTTATCAATATCTGGATTAAAAGTATCATTCTCAATAGTTTTGATCAAATACTCAGACATTTTGATCATACCATCAACCATGTTTATTAAAGTTTGAACTTGGTCTTCTGATTCAACTGGTCTTGAAGGACAAAGACCACCACCTATTTTTTTTTTATTTCTTAATATTTTAGATTTTTTTGATCTATTAGTTTTTTTAGTAAGATTAGGCATTTTATTTAATTACAAAGATATTTTTTATCATAATAATAATAAAACACAAAATGTCTAATTTTACTAAAAAAAAAATATTACATAGAAAAAAAACTAATAGAAATAAACGTCGTCAAACAGGTAGTGGTGGAAAAGCATCTAGAATTTCACCAACAACCTCATCAACACCACCAACACCAACACAACCATCAGCACCTACCCCACCACCTGCTAGTGATGCCATTATTAGTCGATTGGAAATACAAATAAACATTGCATTAGATAAAATAAATAGACTTATTGACACTCCTAGTACAAAACCTGATGTCATAAAGATAAAAAAAAAAATTGTACGAGACAATTTATTATTATTATTAAAAATACGCAATATGAGTGTTTTTCAAAATAACCCTGTTAAACTTCAGGACTTATTAACAAAAATTAGTGATATTAAGAAAAAAATAATAGATACAAAAACCCCTTTTTAGCATTTTATTATTACACAAAAATTGATTTTTATTTTTATTTAATATATTTAATGTGTTTACCATCATAAACATTTTAACAATACAATGGATAATAACCAAGTTTCATTCTATTACCGTCATTTAACTATTCGTCCTGATTTCCATTACCCAGATGGATACGAACCTCATTCCCTCCTAGATGGTCGTATCGCCTATTGGCAATCCGGAGAATTTGGATTACGTGCAACTTCAACTCCAGCAAATGTATCACCCGTGTTTAGATCAAATAGTATAATGAGTTACAAATCGAGCGAATATGATCCACGATACCATTATAATTGGCCTAAACCTGATTCGGAATATGCTAAATTTTCAAAGACTGATGATCAGTAGGTTAATACAAATCATTCATATTTTAATTGAAAAAATTTTTTATTTTATTTTTATTTCATTTTATTTTATTGAAAAATTGATTATTAAAGTATAAAATTATCAATAGAATTGTATTCATATAAATAGAATGTTAAAATCTCTCATAAAACGTAATATTTCAAATACCATCCAAACAAATAACCATTATTATGTAAATAATAAACAAATAAATCTAAATATCCTTTCTAGTATTTACCCTAATAAATTTTTTGAAATCTTTGTAGAAAATGATTCCGATCAATGGACTATACCTAGAAAAGATACATTTCATATTATTTTACACAAAATATTAAAACAATATAATCTTTTAACAATTCCTAAATTAGATAAAGAAATAGACAAACATCTTAAAAATTTAATCGAACTAGTTGAAATCTTAAAAATATACAATTATTGCTTTAATTGTGGTAACATGCTCGACTTTTTAAATGACTCTAAATTTATGTCATGTGATAATGTTGAATGTCTAAATATTTGCAATTCATCTTTTCTAGATGATAATTCAATTACTAGTGAATTTCAAAAATATAAAAACAGTCCTAATGAAAGTGTATTAGACTTTATCATTTCAACTGCATATTGGTCATTGGAATCTAATCGCCGTGAAATCATCTATAATCCACAACCATTGTACATTAAAATCATGGCTGAACAAAATAATAAAACTTTATGGAAATTGTTAGATGATTGTATCACTAACTATCCTATCCATAAAATATTACCAATCTTAAAAAAACACGATTCTGATCAAGATTTATATAATGAAATCGGTGAAATCGCTTATGCTTTCATTAAATTCACAATTAAATCAAATAACACAATGATTTTTGCCGATACTTTAATCGGTTCAGATGATATTTATAATGTTTTAAAAGAAGATCAAATTACTGATCTTAATGTCGATAAAACTGCTGATATGATAGTTGATAATTTGCTTAAAATGAAACAATATAATGTTGTTCATTCACAAATCATTGAAAATAAATTCAAAAAAGCACAAAATACTTGTTATTTATACCATGGAAGTCGTCAAGAAAATTGGTATTCAATTATGCGAAATGGTTTGAAAATCGGTTCGACCGATAATAAATTACTTGTTAATGGTGCAGTACATGGAACCGGTATTTATCTATCTGATATTATCAATTTCTCAATTACTTATTCAAATAGTCCAAATATCATTGTTGGTGTCTGTCAAGTTATTGACACACGAGATAAATGGAAAAAAACAACTAATATTTACGTTGTTCCTGAAGAAACGCATGTTATGTTAAAATATATGATTATTCTTCCTAACAATAATACCAACCAATTATTTTATCTATCTAAAATTTTAGATAATAAATTTCAATCAGGTATCTATCATGATCAAAATACAAAGAAAACACAAGTCACATCACTTCGATCAAAAAGATTAATGAAAGAATACAAAACTTTAATGAGTCAATCACAAAAAGATTTAGGTTTTCGTATTACTTTACCACATGCTGATAATTTAGATCTTTGGAAAATTCATATCAGTGCTGAAGATTTTACAGGCAATGATATCATACAAAATGATTTGAAAAAATATGGAATTGAAGAAGTTGAGTTAGAATTTAAATTTAACGAAAATTATCCTGTTCAACCTCCATTTGTTCGTATTGTATCACCTAGATTTATTTATCGTACTGGACATATTACATTAGGTGGTAGTATTTGCATGGAATTATTAACAAATCAAGGATGGGATATTACAACTAGTGTGTCAACTGTAATAACATACATTAAATCTGCTATTATTGATGGTGAAGGGAGAATTGATCCTGCTGGTATAAATAAATCATATACAATTACAGAAGCACAAGAGGCTTTTGATCGGATGCTTAAATCACATGGATGGATTTAAGAACTAATAAAAAAAAAGTTAAAAGTTAAAAGTTAAATATAGATAGATAGAATTTTATAGACTAATCATCTTTCTCGCTAGATGTTGATGCGGCTACTTTTTTATTGTATTCCACTAGTTCCGTTTGATAACGTTTAGTATCTTCTTCAGCAAGACGTTCATACTTTTCTTTGTCTTTGGCAGTAATTTTTTCCCATTTAAAGGTCATAAATTGAAGATGAGTTTTGTTAATACCTTCTGCAATCATTTTTTGATGTTCGGCTTTAAATGCTGTTTTAATGCTGTCGTCTTTGAGGAAATAAAGGAATGCATTAAGAGGTTTCTTCGGTTTCGAATCAATAAGATCTTGATCATCTGCTTTAACCTTATCATATGCTTCTTTACGTTCATTTTCATAACGTTCTTTATCAGCAGTATATTTCTTAAGATAAACGTCTTTTTCTTTTTCAGAAAGCGATTTCCATTCCTTCGAAAGATCTTTTGTTACATCAGTGATTCCAGCAGTTGGATTCTTTTTAAGATAATCAACACGTTTTTCACTAATAAACCACATGAATCCAGTCTTAGGACGTTTAAGATGACCATCATATGCGTCTTTACGCTTCATACGGTTCTTTTTACGATTTAAATTGGAAATTGGTTCAGTGCAAAAATATTCCCATGCTTCATTAATTGGATAAAGACTATCAATATCTACAGTCAGTTCTAGTTTTTTGATTTGACCTTCAAGAAAATTCTTCATTGGAAGGAAGAATTGACTATACATTTTAAGGGCTTGAGTAGGATTTTTACGGAATTCACGAGTATTAGACATTTGATGTTCTTATTAATTAATATAATGTATTCTTCCTTTAAGCCCTTTTAGAGAATCAATTTTATATTATCTAAAAAAATCTATGTATTATTATAAATATTATAATGAAAACACTTTTTTTGAAAAAACTTTTTTGATAAAAGTTTAATAAAATTGAAATCATTTTTCATTAAAATATTTTTATTCACTATCATGGCTAACACAAATTGCTATCAACATACCAACCCTGACGTATTTAATCCGATTAAAGATGATAAAAAACAAAGCAATTGTAATTGTTCAAATGCATGCGATAAAACAAATCCATTACCATTATCAGAATCATTGTGTGAAATCACAAATATTGCATGTGAGGGCGGTTATGGGACTGACGATATACGGTGCTTTGGGTTCTGTTTAGTACCATGCACCTTTGTTCTTGATCTTATATCATGTCCAGTTAGATTATGTATAAATTTACGCAGTAAATAGTCTACAAATAATAAAATTTAAATATTTTTTATGAATTATTATCAATAAAAAAATTATGTTTTTTTTGATTATCAATAACATTTATTGAAAATACTCTTTGTATTTATCATCATTTATAAAATTAGTCCATTGATTATAAATACTAGAATCATGAGTGATTCTATTTTTAGTTTTATAATTCTTTTTTTGATGAGATAACCATTGACCTAAAGTTTTTATTTCTTTATCTTTTCCACAACCAGGTGGTCTCTTTTTATTATCATTAATATACTTTTTTACTTTTTCTAAAGTATTATACCAAATGATACCGTTATCTAGAAAGTACTCTATGTATTTATCATCATTTATAAAATCTGTCCATTTATTATAAATATCTTCTGATGACATAATATAACTTTTAGTTTTATAATTTCTTTTTTGAACATCAATCCAATACCCTATTTTTTTTATTTCTTTATCTTCATCATGATGTGATGGTTTTTTTTTATTGTCATTAATATACTTCTTAACTTGTTCTAAAGTATTATACCAAATAATATCATTATCTAAAAAGTATTCTTTGTACTTGTCATCATTAATAAAATTAGTCCATTGATTATAAATCTCTTCTGATGACATAATATAACTTTTAGTTTTATAATTCTTTTTCTGATGACAAATCCAACACCCTAATGTTTGTATTTCTTTATCTTTATCAACTTGAGATGGTCTCTTTTTATTTTCATCAATATACTTTTTAACATTTTCTAAAGTATTAGACCAAATAATATCATTATCTAAAAAGTATTCTTTGTATTTATCATCATTTATAAAATCTGTCCATTTATTATAAATCTCTTCTGTATTCATAATCTTTGATTTATTTTTGTAATTATTTTTCTGATGACTAATCCATTTACCTAAAGTTTTTATTTCTTTATTTTTATTATCTTCAGATGGTCTTTTATTATTATCATCAATATACTTCTTAACTTGTTCTAAAGTATTATACCAAATAATATCATTATCTAAAAAGTATTCTTTGTATTTATCATCAGTTGTAAAGTCAGACCATTTATTATAAATTTCTTCTGATGACATAATGTTTATTTTATTTTTATAATTAGTTTGTTGATTACTAATCCAATAACCTAAAGTTTTAATTTCTTTATCTTTATCAACTTGAGATGGTCTCTTTTTATTATCATCAATATATTCTTTCAATTCTTTTAATTTATTCATCCATATTGACGCATTATTTTTCAGTGATCCAATACTATCAAAAATTAATTCACATTTAAATTCTACATCTTTCATTAGTTCTTCATTATTGTCATTATTAATTTCATCTTCTTCAATAATATTATCAATATCAAAATAACCACCAAAGGTTTTAGTTTGGTATGATTTTTTTATTCTAGAATCATTCTTAGCCATTACTTTCATAAAATTACAAATTGATTTTTCATCATCAATTACACTAAATGGTAATATTACATTTGCCATTTTCTTTTCAGGATGTAATCGAAGTGATCTTCCAATAATTTGAATCAAAGTTGTACTAGATGATGGTAATGACATAAAACATACACCTTTAGTAATTGGTGCATCAAACCCTTCAACTAATATTTTTACATTAACTAGAAAAGACAATTTACCAGATTTATAATTTGAAACTATATTATTACGAGTCTTTTTGGATGTATTACAGTCTATATATTCAGAAGAACCCTTTTGAATAGAGTTTAATAATGCATTAATTGATTTACCATCTTTCTGAGAATTACAGTAAATAATAATATTACGATAGTTCTTTATTAGATATTTGCAAACTGAATAATAAGTAGGATCTTCTGCAAAAATAGGAATATTAATTGTATAGTCACATAAATAACCATTATCAATCATTTCTCTAATATCTTTCTTATAAAATTTAAAAGCATCATGTTTGTCAATTGTTGCGGATAAATAAATATTATTATTCAGTTTGGAAAACTCTTTAATTATTTTAATAAAACTTTTATTATCACAATTTTCATTTTCTTGACAATCATCATCTTCTTCATTATCTTCATTATCTTCTTCTGGATCTTGATAAATTTCTGGTTTTATAATGTGATGTGCTTCATCAACAAAAATTTTAGCAAAGGTTTCAACATGATCTTTTATAATACCTACACTATTAAATACACAAATTGTAATATCCTTATCAGATTTGAATTCATTATTAGAATCACCAATCAATTGTATTTTAGATTTCATTTTAGGATGATATTTAATAATTTCATCTTTGATTTGCTCCATTAATATAATTCTAGGAACCATAATTAAATACCTAACTTTTGATTGTAATGAATGGGTAATAATAAAATTTTTACCGGTCCCAGTTGGTAAACAGATAATTAAATTTTCATTATTCATATCATTAATTAACTTAATACATTCTTCTTGATAATCCCGTTTTTCAATTATAATATCATTTTTAAAATGATAAGGCGGATTTTCAACCAAGTCTTTACAATATGATAGAATTTCTGCTCTAGGATATGTTTTATCAATGAAATGTTTAAATCTAAGTTTTTCATTTAAATTATCAGATAATTGACTTTCTTTATTTCGAGTAATAATTAATTCATTCCATCTAGATTTAAAGTTACCAGATTCATCACGATACATGAGACTACCAAAAAATGTAGAACATTCTTTCCATGTTAATGATTGTTGTCTCAATTTACATTGTACAATTGTATCAATTAAATTACAAGCATCTATACCAGTATCATTTCGAGACATTTGTTTTTCTTCTTTAAATGTCGGGTCAATATCATTATATTCATAAAATGGTGTATTGTATTCTTGTGTTAGTTTGATACATGAAAAGTATTCAAATATTTTATGTAAATCTGATTTATAATCAAAATCGTCAATGTTTTTTCCAGAATTTAAAAGATCAGTGACTCTTTCATAAATATAAATATTATATCTTTGTATTAATAGATCTTTATCCATAATGAACAATATTTTGTATTATATTACTAATAACAGTTTTGTTTATTTTCAATTTTTCCCAAAAAGTATTTTTTGTCAACACTTTTTGGCAAAAAGTGTTTTTTGATAAAACTTTTTTTCTAAAAAAGTTTAATAAAATTGAAATAAAGGAATGGTATATATTATTATTTAGATACAAATCATGGGAATCCCTGGGTATTTTTCACGCTATAAGAATAAATTTCCTAATACAATTATTAAACACAAATTAGAATTAATTGATGCTTTATTTTTAGATTTCAATTGTGGTATTCATCCATGTTGTCGAAAATTTGCAAGAGAAAATTACAGTCACACACGTAAAGAAATATGTGAAAAATATATGATCGATGAATGTCTTAATTATCTTATTAAAATTATTAAATATGCTGGACCACGTCGTCTTGTTTATGTAGCAATTGATGGTGTTGCACCACGAGCAAAAATGGTCCAACAACGTAATCGCCGCTTTAAAAGTATCAAAGAACGTGAAATGGATAATGAAATCAAAAAACGCACTGGTTATCGTGATCCTAATGTTTCAAAAGAACTTCAAGAATATGAAGAAGAATCATGGGACACCAATGCTATTTCACCTGGAACCACATTCATGGCAAAACTGTCTGATGCTATCAAAAAATATTTTAAAGAAACCGATGATCCATTTTTTGAACAATTAACAATTATTATTTCAGATTCTAATCAACCAGGTGAAGGAGAACACAAAATCTTGGACTACCTTCGTCAACATCAAGATGAAATCCTTCCAAACCATAATATTATTATCTATGGACTTGATGCAGATCTAATTATGTTGGCAATGGTATCACATATTAATCGGATTTATCTTCTTCGTGAAGCGGATGAATTCGGTAAAGAATACCATGATGGTGGTACAAGTTTTTGTTATTTAGATATTGATTTATTTAAATATTCAATCATGGAAGATTTGTCATCAAAAATCCCTCATAAAATGGATGTAACTGATCAATTACTATTAGTCGATGATTATATTTTCCTCTGTTTTATGATTGGTAATGATTTTCTTCCAAACCTACCTTCCCTTCATATTAAAGATAGTGGCCTTGAACTTTTGACTGAAATTTATACAAGTTTCTTTACTTCTCGAACAAAACCAATAAAAAAATATGAATGGGTTCGTGATTCTGCAATTTACACTGGTGATGTTGGAGGTGCAGAACTTGAGGGAGGATGGCGAAAGGATAAAGGAAACTTCACACAAACGAATCAATATGATTATTTAGTTAATATTGAAAAATGCACAATTAACCAATCATTTCTATTAGAAATTTTGGAAAGACTTGCAAATTCAGAAAACGATATGATGCGTCATCTTGAGGAGAAACGTAGTCATTTGCGACCGTATAATAAAACAACAAATAATCAATATGAAGTTGAGAAAAATCAATTAGAAAACTGGCCGATTATTCATCGACTTGAAGAAAAACGTATTGATATTCGAAACAGTGATAATAATTGGCCAATTCGTTATTATAAACAATGTTTTCATTTCGAAGCCACTTCTCAAAACATTGAAGATGTATGTTTCAAATACATTCAAGGTTTGTTATGGACATTAAATTATTATTATAAAGGATGTATGGCATGGGATTGGTATTATCCGTATCATCATGCACCAACTATTAATGATATTCATAAATTTGTCGAAAACGTTGATAAATGGAAATCAGTTCGTCTGCATAAGTCAACACCATTTCGGCCATTTGAACAATTGATGTTTATTCTGCCACCGGAAAGTAAACATTTGTTACCTGAAAGTTATCAATCATTGATGACGAGCAATTCTCCGATTGCACAATATTATCCCGAAACATACAATTTCGATGGTATTTTTAGACGTTTCTTTTGGCAATGTCCGCCGATTTTACCTCCGATTAATTCACAACATCTCAAGAAATCTTTGCAACGTAAAACATTAAGTAAAGAAGAACAATTACGTGATCAAATTACAGATCCTGAAGTCATTAAAGGTTCTAAGGTAGGTCTAATGTAATGGATTTAGATTTAGATTTAGATTTAGATTTATAAAAAAAAACAGTTATCCAGTGTTTCATGGCTAACTCATCATTAAGCATAACCTAAGGATGAACTTCGTCGTAGGACGAAGACAGCGATATGTAGTGACCAGTTTTCGAGTTGTAAAGAAAGGTCTCGCCGGTTGCTTTGTCTATCCAATATGCCCACCCAGCAGGGAGGGTAGGTTCGTGTCGGACATAGCCAGGTGCAGGTTTGACAAGCATGGTTGTAAAATACTAATTAAATATATCACTATTTTTATTCAATTTTTCAGTAAACATCATTCTAAATTATGATAAAAAATTTTTTATTATTTACACCGTTGAAGATTTAAATTGCCTATTTTTTAATTCTAAATATTTATAAAATAAATGGTAATTCATAAAAGTGAAGATTATAAAACTATTGCTGTTAAATATTATTTAGAACAAAAAAATACTAACTATACTAAAACTTGTAAAATATTTAAATGTTCTCAAAGGAGTCTTAAAAGATGGATTAAAAGATATGAATCCGAACATTCAATTAAAAGACATAATAGAAAACCTATATCATATAAAATTACAAAAGAACAAGTTAAATATACAATTAAAAAATTAAAAGAAAATGAACAAATAACAATGGATGAATTAACTAAAATCGTTAAGAAAAAATATGATAATTTAGACATAACATCTCAACATTTAGGTCAAGTTATTAGAGATAATAATTTTACAAGAAAAAGAACAAGACATAATCATTATCCTAAAGAAAGATATGGGGTTAAAACTAATTTAAAAAAAGAAATAACTGACTTCTATAAAGAAATTAATAAATATACATTAGATAAAATCATTTGTTTAGATGAAACGTCAATAAAACCTTCTCTAATACCGGAATATAGTAAGTGTTATCTTGGAAAAAGATGTATTGTAAAAACAGATGATAATTATTTTTTTAGATCATTTACTTTATTATGTGCTATATCAAATTCTAAATGTATTGGGTCTTGTTTATATCAATCAGGTGGTATGAATAAAGAAAGATTTGTTGATTTTTTAAAGGAAAATATATTTACTAAATATAAAAATCATTTAATTGTTTTAGATAATGCTGGAAGTCATAATAATGAATATGTAAAACAAGCAATATTAGATAGCGGTAATAAATATTTATTTTTAATTCCATATAATCCAGATTTAAATCCTATAGAACAATGGTTTAGTCAATTAAAACATTATTTGAAACTTAATAAAAAAGTTCTAAAATATGAAGAAATAAAAAATGAAATACAAAATGCTATAAACAAAATTAAAAAAGAAAATTATAAAAATTATTTTGAACACGCATATAATAAAAATATTTATAACAAAATTAAGAAAAAAGATTCTACATTAAAAAGAAAACTTAAAAATTATAAAGAATAAAATATATAAATATACATTTTGTATAAAAATATAAAAATCATGAAACTAAAAAGTATTTTATATAAAAAAGAACAAGATGAAATAGTTAATAAAATTATAAATATTTTAGAATTAGATAATGAAAATAGTATAATTTTATATAATCTTGACAACAATAAAAATAAAATAGATCATATATTAGGATTAATACCTGAAATAAGAAAATATTACAGTTTTTCTATGATAATAGGTGCTTCAGAACCAACAAAAGCAAAAAGACCTTATTTGTCAATAATAAGACAATTAACAAAAAGTAAATATAAATTAAATAGTTATGATTATAGAATAAAACAAGATGGTAAAGAAGATATTAGAACTAAAAAATATATTTTTGAATTATTATAATTTTTAATTTATTTTTCATATGCTTTTCTACATAGAGGACATTTTTTTGAACCAAAAACTGACCCAGTGGTTGTTTCAGATAATTCAATTGATTCATTTTCAGCATTATTATATTTTTCATATTGTTCTGGATTTTCACGACTCCATATTTGAATTACCCCAAGGTTTTCATCATCACCAAAATATTCATAACAATAACATTGTTTTCCTCTTATAGGATTTATACAACCATTTGGACAAGGAGGACAACCATAAGGTACTGGTGACAAATGATATCTAGATTCATCCCAAAACAGTATATCTCTCGAACAATTACAACAAAACCAATGACCACAATTAGCTGGAAATTTAACTTGTTTTTCTAAACCAAAACAAACATCGCATTCTTCATTTTCAGGACAATCTCTAAATTCTAATTCATTCCATCCAAAACTTCCAATTTTAAACCAAGAACCACAAGTCATACATAAATAATTAGCGTGGCATTCATAATGGTCTAATGGAACAGTATGATGACATAACTCATAATTTTTACATTTAATACCATATTGACCAATATCATCATAACCTAAATTATTATTTTCATATTCAAAATCTCTATATTCCATATAATTAGATGAATTCATTTTATGTAATATTATATACTTGTATTTATATTTTATTTTATGTCCATTTTTTGCGCGTTTATTTTTTGAAATTAAAATCTTTTTATATAATAAATAGAAATTTAGAAATGGATAAAAATAAACCACCTGATAAAAAGATGGATTATTATAAATCTATTAAAGTACCACTTAAACATATTATAAAAAATCCAGATATTAATATACCTAAAATAACAGAAGCCGTTATTAAATGTAATAAAATAGTTATTAATGCTTTGATGTTTATGAAATTATATTTATTAGATTATTATGAAAAAAATAATAAATTACCAATAATAGATCATGTATTTGTTAATTCGTGTATGAAAATTTTATGTAATAAACATCCATCTGGAAGACCACCAAAACCAGAAGTTAAACAAATGAAAGATACATTAACACTCTTTTATAATTCAGATTATAAACCATTAATTAATGACGTTGATTTAGATTATACCCATCTTAATACAGTTCTTGATTATTTAACAACAAGTATTATAACAATGTATGAAAATAATATTAAACAACATTATATTGAATATGTTGAAAGATATGTTAATATAATTTGGAAAAAGAAAGCAACTTTAATCAAAATAAAAGATGAAAATAAAGATGAAGAAAAAAGAAAAGAATTAATAAGTGTATTTTGTAATGAACTACGTAAAATTAAAAATGATATATTAGATATTTCATCAAAAAAATATAAATCAGATACTAAATATCATCAATGGATTAAAGATGCTAAAAAAATTATAATTCCAAATAAACAAAAATATACAAAAGATAATTTGTATTATGATTTACATTGTAATCCACAAGATTATCTAAATTGCATGATTAAAATGATGAAAGAAGTTGAAGAAGAAAATGTTATGATTTATAATATGTTTCCAATGAGAAATGATTTAATCTCACATCATATAAGACTTGATACAACAACATTGGTTCATTTACTAATGACAAAAAAGCAAGGTATTAAAGATGATTATTTAACAGAGGGTAATCTTAAAAAAAATGAAGATAAGATTTGGAAATTTTTCTTTAGAACAGAAAGACAATGTTTTAAGAAACCAAATTATACATTTCATCATATGATAGATACAGATGGTGTTAGTTGTTCAATATTATTATTAAGAAATGATATGATCGGTAAAAGAGTTCCAAATGGTAAAACGGGAATATGTAATGAACAATATATTGATGAACTATCTGACTATACAGATTTAAAAAATAAAAAAATAGTTGGAATTGACCCCGGAAAAAGTGATATTTTATATTGTGTTGATAATGATAATAAAAAAGCAAAAGAATTTAGATATACACAAGATAGCCGAAGAAAAGAGTGTAAAATAAAAAAATATTCAAAAATCATATTAGAATTTAAGAAAGAAAAAATAGATAATAAAACTGTTGTTGAATATGAAACAGAATTATCAAAACTTAATAGAAAAACTTTATCAATTGATAAATTTAAAGAATATATTAAAAAGAAAAGTGAAATAAATAGTAAATTATATGATTTTTATGAAAAATATATATTTAGAAAACTAAAATTAAATGGATATATAAATAGAAAAAAAAATGAACAAAAAATGATTAACAATTTTAAGAAAATTTTTGGAACATCGGATAATACTATTATCGCGATCGGTGATTTTGAACAAAAGAAACATATGAAATATAAGGAGCCTATTAAGGGTGTAGGTATGAGAAAATTATTTAGACAAAATGGATATAAAGTTTATTTGGTAGATGAATTTAGAACTAGTTGTATGTGTTCTAAATGTAAGAAAGAAAGTGCTAAATGTGATAAATTTATCACAAGAGAAAACCCAAAACCATATAGAAGTGGTAATATCTTAGTTCATGGGGCAACACGTTGTAAAAACTGTAACGCTGTATGGAATAGAGATGTTAATGGAGCCACAAATATATTTCGTATTAGTAAAAATGCGATAAATGAAACAAAACGACCTAAATATTTATGTAGA
>Ga0164292_10002088_pt1 | contig 16292 bp, 13 predicted proteins | sample GEODES117metaG_FD_111486 | JGI IMG/M metagenome (GOLD analysis project Ga0164292, IMG submission 111486) | Eutrophic lake water microbial communities from Lake Mendota, Wisconsin, USA - GEODES117 metaG | ecosystem: Environmental > Aquatic > Freshwater > Lake | place: USA: Lake Mendota...
ATCCGATTCGCCCGGCTGCGGTCATCGTCGATCAGGCGGTCTCGGCCGCCCGCACCCTGTCGCGCTCGCCGGCGGGTGCGGCGAGTTTTCTGAATGCCACCTTGCGCCGCTTCGGGCGCGAGCGCGACGGACTGCTCGCCGAGATCGCCGATGACCGGGTCGTGCGCTACGAGCATCCCGAGTGGTGGCTCGATCGGCTCCTGCAGGACTATCCAGACGACTGGCAGGCAATTGCGCAGGCCGGCAATCGACACGCGCCACTGGTGCTGCGGGTCAATCTGCAGCGCATCGACCTGGCCGCCTGTGCTGCCAGGCTCGCGCAGGCAGGCATTGCCACCCGCGTGGTCGGGCCGCAGGCGCTGGCGCTCGAGCGCGCGGTGCCGGTCGAAGCCATCCCGGGATTTGCGCAGGGCGATGTGTCGGTGCAGGACGCCGGCGCGCAGATGGCGGCGCGGCTGCTCGATCTGGCCGACGGTCAGCGGGTGCTCGATGCCTGCGCTGCGCCGGGCGGCAAGTCCTGCCACATCCTCGAACTGGCCCAGGTCGAGCTGCTGGCGATCGATGTCGATGCGAACCGCTGCCGGCGCATCGAGGGCAATCTCGCCCGCGCCGGCGTGCCGGTCGCTGCGGCGACGGTCACGGTCCAGACCGCCGATGCGCTGCGCCCCGACACCTGGTGGGATGGCCGACCCTTTGATCGCATCCTGCTCGATGCGCCCTGCAGCGCCTCGGGCATCGTCAGACGGCATCCGGATGTCCGCTGGCTTCGCCGCCGTGGCGATATCGCCACACTGGCCGCCGGGCAGCGGCGGATGCTTCAGGCGCTTTGGCCCTTGCTTAGGCCAGGTGGTAAATTGCTCTATGTCACCTGCTCGGTCTTTCCTGATGAGGGTGCGGTGGTCATCGAACGCTTTCTCGAGTCGCGCTCGGATGCCTCGCAGCTGCCCCTGGACTGGACCTGGCCTGATGGACACACCGAACCGGTCGGACAGCTTTTGCCCCGCTCGGAACCCATGCGCGAGCATGATGCCTACTTTTATGCCCTTCTGACAAAGCGCCCTTGAAGCGACGCACTGCCATCAGGGCGCTGTTGAATGTGGCGCTGATGGCTTCGCTGCCCGCCGCTCACAGTGCCGACGCGATCGATGTCGTGCAGGTCGCTTTCGAGCCGTCTGCCGACGGCGAGGCCTGGCTGCTGTCGTCCGATTTCTCGCTTTCCCTCAGTCCGGCGCTCGAAGACGCGGTCAACCGGGGTATTCCGCTCTATTTCCTGGTCGAATTCGAATTGCGCCGGCCGCGCTGGTATTGGTGGGATGATCGGGCAGCGGTCGCAACCCAGACTCACCGGCTTACCTACCATGCGCTCACCCGGCAGTATCGGGTTCTGCTCAACGGCGTGTCGGGCAGCTATTCGACGCTGTCCGAGGCCCTTGATGCGATGTCGCGTCTGCGCAGCTGGCGGGTCATGCCTCGCGAGCGTGTGCGTCCGGGTGTCAGCTACGAGGGCTGGCTGAGGTTGCGACTCGATACCGATCAGCTGCCCAAGCCCTTTCAGGTCACCGCCATCACCAGCCGAGACTGGAATCCTCAATCCGAATGGAAGCGGTTCAATATCAAACCGGAGCCCCCGAAAAGCGCTCAGTGACTCGCGCGCTGCGCCTGTCATTGCTGGTGTCGCTGGTGCTGGCGGCTGTCCTGCTGGCCCTGCTGGCGGTGGCCAGCGGCAACGACCGCCTGCTCGAGCGTCATTACGGCTTGCTTCTGGGCCTGAACATTGCGATCGGGGTTGCGCTGTTCGTGCTGTCGGCCGAACTTGCCCGACGCCTTTGGCAGCGCTGGCGCGCGGGGGTGTTCGGCACCCGGCTGATGGCCCGATTGGCGCTGGCCTTCACCCTCATGACACTGCTGCCGGCGCTGCTGATCTTCGTGGTGGCGGTGCAGTTTCTGGGGCGATCGGTGGAGTCCTGGTACGACGTGCCGATGGAACGCGCGCTCGAATCCGGCCTGACCCTCGGACGCGCCTCGCTCGATGCGCTGCTGGCCGATCTGCAGTCGAAGGCCCGCTCGATGGCGCTGGAGCTGGCCGAGCAGCCGCCTGGTCAATGGCCGAGCATGCTCGATCGGCTGCGCGAACGCGCAGGAGCGCAGGAAGCCCTGATCGTCGCCGGCAATGGCCGCATCGTGCTGGCCAGCGGCGGCGGTTTTGCGCAACTGGTGCCCGATCTGCCGACGCTCGCCTCGCTGCGCCAGGCACGCTCCTCGCGCAGCTACGCTGCGGTCGAGCCTACCGATGCCAGCGGCGAGTCGAGAGGTCTGAAGCTTCGGGTGATTGAATCGATCACGGTCGCCGGCCAGTTCGGCGGCGAACCGCGCCTGCTCCAACTGCTGCAGGCGGTGCCGCCCACGCTCGCCGGCAATGCCGAAGCGGTTCAGCAGGGCTGGCGCGACTATCAGGCGCTGTCGCTGTCGCGCACCGGGCTCAAACGCATCTTTCGCATCACCATGGCGGTCACCCTGATGCTGACCGGCTTTTCGGCGATCGCCGCGTCGTTTTTGCTGGCCGGCTGGATGACCGGCCCGCTGGCGATGCTGGCGGCCGGCACGCGGGCGGTTGCCGAGGGCGACTTCCGCCCGGTCAAGGACTACAGCGGGCGCGACGAGCTGGGTATGCTGACCCAGTCCTTCAACACCATGACCCGCCAGCTCGAGGAGGCGCGCGCCCTGGTCGAGCGCAACCAGCAGGAGCTCGAGCGCGCCAACTCGCAGCTTGCCAGCGTGCTGGGCAATCTGACCGCCGGCGTGATCGTTCTCGACGACCGGCTGCATGTCACGCTCGCCAACATCGGCGCCGAGCGCATCCTCGAGTCCGGTGCGGCTGCGATGATCGGATTGCCGATCACCGAGCTGCCGCGGCTGGGCGAGGCGGGTGCCGCGATCACCGAGGCCTTCGCCGAGCTCGATACCGGCCCGCAGCGCTCCTGGCAGCGCCAGCTCGTGATCCGCCGTGATGCCCGCGAAGGCGCCGATGCCGCGCCCGCGCTGACCCTGCTGGTGCGTGGCGCACCGCTGCCTGGTCCACAGCGCGGCTGGCTGATGGTCTTCGACGATGTCAGCGAGGTGGTGTCGGCGCAGCGCGCAGTTGCCTGGAGCGAGGTGGCGCGCCGTCTGGCCCATGAGATCAAGAATCCGCTGACCCCGATCCGGCTCGCCGCCGAGCGCATGCAGCTCAAGCTGGTCGGCAAGCTGCCGCCGGCCGATGCCGAGATGCTGACCCGCAGCTCCAAGACCATCGTCGATCAGGTCGGCGTACTCAATATGATGGTCGACGAATTCAGCGATTACGCTCGGCTGCCGGCGGCAAAGCTGGCGCCGCTCGATCTCAATGCCCTGGTGCAGGACGTACTGGCGCTCTATGCCCCGCCGGATGCCAACGGCCCGCTGCACCCCGATCTTGACGGCAATGTGTCGCTGATCATGGGCGATGCCTCGCAGCTGCGCCGCCTGATCCTGAATCTGATCAAGAATGCCCTGGAGGCGACCGAGCGCAGTCCCGAGCGCCGGGTCGACGTGATCACCGAGGCAGTGCGGCCTGGCGGATCGGCACCCGGCGTGCGCCTGATCGTGCGCGACAACGGGCCCGGCTTTCCGCCGGGGTCGATGTCGCGTGCCTTCGAGCCGTATGTCACGACCAAGCCCAAGGGCACCGGGCTCGGCCTGGCGATCGTGCGAAAGATCGTCGAAGAACATGGCGCGCGCATCGAAGCGGCCAACCTGAGCGACGACCAGGGCAGGGTTCTGGGAGCCAGCGTGAGTCTTCTATTTACTAAGTTGGTAAAAAACGACGACAATTGCGGTGTGCACACAACACTCGATGAAGCCGGGTCGCCAGTCATCATGCTGGATCGACCGGCTGACACCTAGGACGCCATGGCAGAAATACTCGTCGTCGACGACGAAATCGGCATTCGTGAGTTGCTGTCCGAGATTCTCGGCGATGAGGGGCATTCGGTATTGCTGGCCGACAGTGCCCAGCAGGCGCGAGATGTCCGCGAGCGCAACCCGGTCGATCTGGTCCTGCTCGACATCTGGATGCCCGACACCGATGGCGTCACGCTGCTCAAGGAGTGGGCCAGCGGCGGCAAGCTGACCATGCCGGTCATCATGATGTCCGGCCACGCCACCATTGATACCGCGGTCGAAGCCACCCGGATCGGCGCGCTCGACTTCCTCGAAAAGCCGATCGCGCTGCAAAAGCTGCTCAAGGCGGTCGAGCAGGGGCTGGCGAAAAGCCGTCCGCCCATGCCGCTGCCCAAGCCGGCGTCGCCGGTCTTTGCGCCGATCTCCTCGGGCATCGGCGGATCGCCGTCGATCATGATGCTGCCGGTCAGCAACGGCCTGTCGGCAGCGCAGCAGGCCTCTCAGCCGGCGCAATTCGTCAATGTGCCGCTCGCGTCTGCCGGCGTTGTGTCGGCGGCCAGCCGTTCGCTTGCGCTCGATCTGCCGCTGCGTGAAGCCCGCGATGCCTTCGAGCGCGCCTATTTCGAGCATCATCTGGCGCGCGAGCACGGCTCCATGACCCGAGTTGCCGAAAAGACCGGCCTTGAGCGCACCCACCTTTACCGAAAGCTCAAGCAACTCGGCATCGACCTGTCCAAGGGTGCCTACCGCAAGGGCGGCGTGGTGTCGCAGTGATCGGCTCTCAGTTGTTGCGACCTTGAGAATCGTCATTCTCGGCGCGGGTCGCGTTGGCGCCTCGGTGGCCGAAAGCCTGGTGTCCGAACAGAACGACATCACCGTCGTCGATACCGATGCGGCCCGGCTTGCCGAACTCCAGGATCGTCTCGATCTGCGCACGGTGGTCGGTAATGGCGCACAGCCCTCGGTGCTGCGCGAGGCCGGCACCGAAGATGCCGACATGGTGATTGCGACCACCCCGAGCGACGAAACCAATCTGGTGGCCTGCCATCTGGCTGCCCAGGTCTTCAATGTGCCCACCCGCATCGCCCGGGTGCGCTCGCCCGATTTCCAGGATCATCCCGAACTGGTCGGCGAGGGCGCCTTTTCGGTCGATCACCTGATCGTCCCTGAACACACCGTCACCGAATCGATCGTCAAGCTGGTGGAGTTTCCCGAGGCCTTGCAGGTACTTGAATTCGCCGGCGGCCGAGTCTGCCTGATCGCGATGCGGGCTTATGCCGGCGGGCAACTGGTGCAGCGCCCGATTCGCGAGATCCGCGCCCACATCCCCAATGTCGATTCGCGCATTGTCGCGATCTTCCGGGGCGAGAGCACGATCGCTCCCGACGGCGACACCATGATCGAGCCGGGCGACGAGGTCTTCATCGTGGCCGCGAGCGAGCACATCCGCACGGTCATGACCGAACTGCGCAAGATGGACAAGCCGGTGCGCCGGGTCATGCTGGCTGGGGGAGGTCGAATCGGTCTGCGCCTTGCCAAACGGCTGTCGGGGCGGCTCGATGTGCGCATCATCGAGCCCGACCTCAAGCGCTGCGAGCTGCTCGCCTCCCAGTTGCCCAGCGGCACGCTGGTGCTCCATGGCGATGCCACCGACGAGGACCTGCTCGAAGATGAGAGCGTCGGTGAAATGGACCTCTTTTGCGCGCTGACCTCCTCCGACGAGGACAACATCATGGCCTCGCTGCTGGCCAAGAAGATGGGCGCCAAACGCGTGCTGGCGCTGGTCAACCGGCGCGCCTATGCCGATGTCGTCGAGGGCGGGCGTATTGATATCGCGATTGTGCCGGCTCAGGCCACGATTGGTGAACTGCTCACACATGTGCGCCGCGGCGATGTCGCGGCGGTGCATTCGCTGCGCCGGGGCGCGGCCGAGGCGCTCGAGGCGATCGCCCATGGCGACCGCAAGTCGAGCAAGGTCGTCGGGCGACGGATCGACCAGCTCGATCTGCCGCCGGGCACCATCATCGGTGCCATCGTGCGGGCGCGCGTCGGTGGCAAATCAGAGGTACTGATGGCCCATCACGACACAGTGATCGAGTCCGAGGATCATGTGATCGTGTTCGTGGCGAACAAGCGAATGATTCCCAAGGTTGAAAAACTGTTTCAGGTTGCGGTTGGTTTCTTCTAGACTGGCCTGCGTTTCACAAATTCCAACAACAAGTCAGGAGACACCCCATGGATTCAACCGTCGGCAACCGCCGAAAGTTCATCGCGACCGCCTCGGCCACCGCTGCCACCGGCGCGCTCGGGTTCCCCGCCATCGTCAAGGCCCAGACCTCCTCGCTGCGGTTCCAGAGCACCTGGCCGGCCAAAGACATCTTCCACGAGTACGCCAACGACTTCGCCAAGAAGGTCAATGACATGACCGGCGGCGAGCTCAAGATCGAAGTGCTGCCCGCCGGATCGGTGGTGCCGGCCTTCGGCCTGCTCGATGCGGTCTCCAAGGGCACGCTCGACGGTGGCCATGGCGTGCTGGTTTACCACTACGGCAAGAACAACGCGCTGGCGCTGTGGGGGTCGGGCCCGGCCTTCGGCATGGATGCGAACATGCTGCTGTCGTGGCACAAATACGGTGGCGGCAAGGAGCTGCTGGCCAAGTCCTATGAGGCAATCGGCGCCAACGTCTACTCCTATCTTTATGGCCCGATGCCCACGCAGCCGCTGGGCTGGTTCAAGAAGCCGATCGCCAAGGCCGAGGACATCAAGGGCCTTAAATTCCGCACTGTCGGTATCTCGATCGACGTGTTCACCGCCCTGGGCGCAGCGGTCAATGCGCTGCCGGGCGGCGAGATCATCCCGGCGATGGATCGCGGTCTGCTCGACGCCGCCGAGTTCAACAACGCCACCTCCGATCGCATCCTGGGCTTTCCGGATGTCTCGAAGGTCTGCATGCTGCAGAGCTTTCACCAGAACGCCGAGCAGTTCGAGATCCTCTTCAACAAGGCCAAGCTCGATGCGCTGCCGCCGAAGATGAAGGCGATCATCGATAACGCGGTTGAGGCGGCCTCTGCCGATATGTCCTGGAAGGCGGTCGACCGCTACTCGAAGGACTACTCCGAGATGCAGTCGAAGGTCGGCGTGAAGTTCTACAAGACGCCCGACGCCATCCTGCAAAAGCAGCTGTCGCTCTATGACGAAGTGATCGTCAAGAAGGCGGCAGACAGCGTGCTCTTCAAGGAGATCATTGCGTCGCAGCGTGCGTTTGCCGAGCGCACCGTGCGCTGGGACATGGACACCAACGTCAACCGTCGCATGGCCTTCAATCACTATTTCGGCAAGAAGGCCTGATCGGCTGCCGTTGTTTCAGACGCGCAACGGCCGGGCACGCGCCCGGCCGTTTCATCTGACGCGGCCGGCGCACCGCGGCGCACCGCCTGGATTTTTCGATGACCATCCAATCCTTTCTCTTTGCGATCGACCGGATCAGCACGACTGTCGGCAAGGCCGCAGCCTGGCTGCTGATCGCGCTCACCGCACTGGTGTGCATCGAGGTGTTCCGGCGTTATGCGCTCAACAGTCCGAGCCAGTGGGGTTTTGAGCTCAGTGTGATGATGTATGGGGCGCTCTTCATGCTGACTGGTGCCTACACACTGGCCCAGGACGGCCATGTGCGCGGCGACTTTCTCTATGGCTCGATGCCGCCGCGCCGTCAGGCCGGCTTCGATCTGGTGCTCTATTTCCTGTTCTTTTTTCCCGGGATCATCGCGCTGCTCTACGCGGGCTGGGATTACGCCGGCTCGAGCTGGGCGATCCGCGAGCACTCGAGCATCACCGCCGACGGCCCGCCGCTTTACTGGTTCAAGTCGGTCATCCCGCTGGCCGGCGCGCTGGTGCTGCTGCAGGGGGTGGCCGAAGTCGTGCGTTGTGTGGTGTGTCTGAAGACCGGCAAGTGGCCCGAGCGCCTGAAAGACGTCGAGGAAATCGATGTGGTCAAGGATCAGCTCGAACAATCGACTTATGTCGATGACGATGCCCGGCGTGCTGCCATCGAGAATGTCTCCAGCATCGAAGAGGCGGCCCACGGTCGCCTCGGTGGGGCCGCCGCCAACCAGTCGGGCGGAGGCACGAAATGACCAGTGGCTATCTCGGTCTTCTGATGCTCGGCCTGATCGTGGTGGCGATCATGATGGGCTTTCCCACGGCTTTCACGCTGATGGGTCTGGGCATGCTGTTCGGCTATGTCGCCTATTTCGATCCGACGCAGAGCATGGTGGCCAACCGGATCTTCGATCTGATGGTTCAGCGCACCTATGGCGGCATGACCAACGACACTCTGCTGTCGATTCCGCTCTTCGTGCTGATGGGCTATGTGATCGAACGCGCGGCGCTGGTCGACAAGATGTTCCGCGCGGTGCAGCTGTCCTTCCGGCGTCTGCCGGCGCCGCTGGCGGTGGCCACGCTGGTGGTGTGCACCTTCTGGGGTATTGCCAGCGGCATCGTCGGTGCGGTGGTGGTGCTGATGGGCGTGATCGCAATGCGACCGATGCTCAAGGCCGGCTACGACACGCGGCTGGCCGCCGGTGTGATCACCGCCGGTGGCACGCTCGGCATTCTGATTCCGCCCTCGGTGATGATCATCGTCTATGCGGCGGTCGCCGGGCAATCGGTGGTCAAGCTCTATGCCGCGGCGATGGTGCCGGGCTTTTTCCTCGCCTTTCTCTATTTCGTCTACGTTGTCGGCTGGGCGATCATCGATCCAAAGGTGGCGCCCAAACTGCCCGAAAGCGAGCAGCGCATGGAGGTGCCCGACTGGCTGGAGCGTCTGACCGACACCTTCGGTGGCAATGCGCTCGGCGCGGTGGTCCGTGGCCTGTTCTCGCCGGCACGCCTGCGGGCTGCCTATCCGCAGGGTGAGGTGCCCGGCGTCGGCCGACTGCTGGGCAGTCTGGGCGTGGCACTCGGGCCGATCCTGATCTCGGCGGCGGTGTTCGGTGGCGCATGGTGGTATGTCGTGATCCACAACGCGCCCGAGCCGGTGCAGGTCGAAGCGGTTTCGGCCTCGCAGGGATTGTCCGAGCTGGCCTCGTCAAGCGCCGGCTTGCAGTCACCGGCGGCAAGCGGCGTTCAGGAGCCGCCGCCGGCCACCGGATCCGCTTCAACCGCCGGTCTGCAGGAGCCCGCTGCGGCAAGCAGCGTCCAGGAGCCGCCGTCGGCTGCCGGATCCGCTTCATCTGCCGGTCTGCAGGAGCCGCCGAGCGAGGGTGCCGCTGCGCCCGCCGCCGCCGCCGCACAGGTCGAGCAAGGGCTGACGGCACCGCCTGCGGTCGAGGAGCAGGCCGCACGCGCGGCGGTGCCCGAGGGCTTTTACAAGTGGTTCTGGGGGCTTGCCGCCGCCACGATGCTTGGGCTCGCGGTGTTTTACCGCAGCTTTACCGCCGAGAATCTCGAGATCCAGCGCCTCCTCTATTCATCGGTGATGCCGCTGGCGCTGCTTACCGTGCTGGTGCTGGTGGTGATCCTGTTCGGCATCACCACCGCCACCGAGTCGGCCGGTGTCGGTGCGGCGGGTGCCTTTTTGCTGGCCTGGCATTCCGGCAACTTCACTTTCGAGAAGCTCAAGGAGTCAATCTATCTGACTGCCAAGACCACAGCGATGGTCTGCTGGCTGTTCGTCGGCTCGGGCCTTTTCTCGGCGGTCTTCGCGCTGCACGGTGGCCAGGAACTGATCGAGCGATGGCTGATGAGCATGAACCTGACGCCGCTGCAGTTCCTGATGCTCACCCAGGCGCTGATCTTCGTGCTCGGCTGGCCGCTCGAATGGACCGAGATCATCGTGATCTTCGTGCCGATCTTCCTGCCGCTGCTGGCGCATTTCCAGATCGACCCGGTGTTCTTCGGCACACTGGTGGCGGTCAATCTGCAGGCCGCCTTCCTGTCGCCGCCGGTCGCGATGTCGGCTTTCTATCTGAAGGGCGTCTCGCCGCCACATGTGACGCTCAATCAGATCTTTGCCGGGATGATGCCTTACATGCTGATCGTCATCCTGTGCATGGTGCTGATGTACAACTTCCCGGGCATGACGCTGTGGCTGCCCGAATTCCTTTACGGGAAATGACCATGAAACGCTGGACCCATCGCCCGCCGGGCTCCAATTGGGGCGACTTTGGCGATGACGACGAACTCGGGCGGATCAATCTGCTCACGCCCGAGCGGGTGGTGGCTGCGGTGCGTGAAGTCCAGGTTGGCAAGGTGTTCTGCCTGTCGCTGCCCCTCGATCTGCCGGGCGGCAATGTCCTGAATCCGCGGCGCCATCCGCCGCGAACCTTCGCCACCGCGCGTGGCAATGGTCAGGCGAACTTCAACTTCCTCCTTCGCCTGCTCGACCCGCGTCAGATCGACATGATCAGCGACGACGCCGTCCTGATGGCTCTGCAGTATTCGACCCAGTGGGACAGCTTCGCCCATGTCGGCGCGCTCTTCGATGCCGACGGCGACGGCGTGCCCGAGCCGGTCTACTACAACGGCTTTCGCGCCGGTGAAGACGTGGTCACGCCGGCATACCGCAACGGTCCGGTCGACTGGTGCTGCAACGAGGGGGTTCAGGCCCGCAAGATGGGCATCGAGACCATGGCTGCCGCCTGCGTGCAGGGGCGCGGCGTGCTGATCGACCTGCATGCGGTCGCCGGACGGGCCCGCAAGGTCATCGGATGGGACGACCTCAAAGCCGCCATGGACAGCCAGGGCGTGGTGGTCGAGCCGGGCGACATGGTCTGCCTTTGGACCGGATTCGATCAGGTCATCCTGGAGCAAAAGGGCAAGCCGAGCGCCGAGTCACTGCACGGCAGCTGCGCCACGCTCGATGGTCATGACGAGCGAATCCAGCAGTGGGTGACCGATTCGGGCATGGCCGCGCTGATTTCCGACAACTATGCGGTCGAGCAGACACCCGCCGTGCCGCCGCCAGGCGATGGCACTTATCCCGCGCTGCCTTTGCATCACCACTGCCTGTTCAAGCTCGGTGTCCATCTGGGCGAGCTCTGGTATCTGGGCGAACTGGCAGCCTGGCTGCGGGCCAACGGCCGCAACCGCTTCCTGCTGACTGCGCCGCCCTTGCGGCTGCCCGGTGCGGTCGGCTCACCCGCGACGCCGGTGGCGACTGTGTGAGCTGGCCGGGCGTCGGCCTGTGAGGCCTTCGCCCGACCGTGTTCGGTTTACTTCCCCGACCGCAAATCGTTGTGGCAGTAAGCCGCCCGCAGTTCCGCCAGCACACGGTGATCGCCGGTGGCCAGTTGAGCGGTGATCGCGTCGTTGTGCGCTGCAACACGAGCTTCATGCCAGGTCTCGAGGGCCTTGATGGCTCTCTGCAGCATCTGCGCGAGAAGGCTCGCGCCTTCCGAGATGCGGTCAACGCCGCCGTGATGGGTTCCGGTCAGGACGTTTGCGCCAGGTGCAAGTCGAATCGTTGCCATGATCTGATTTCTCCAATAATCGGCCGCAGACACTGCGTCGATACCCTATGATGCGGCGATGCAACATCAAATTCCAATGAATGTTCGTAATCCCAGTTATTCATGAGTAGAATGATTGTATGGATGTACCATTCGTCCCCGATAAATCGCCGCCCACGCCCGCCAACTTCCGTACCCTCGATCTGAACCTGTTGCGGGTCTTCGATCAGGTGATGGCTGAGCGCAACCTGACCCGCGCGGCCGGCAATCTCGCGATGACCCAGCCGGCGGTCAGCAATGCGCTGCGCCGGCTGCGCGACTCGCTCCACGACGAGCTTCTGGTGCGGTCGGGTTATGGCGTGCAGCCGACGCCGCGGGCGCTTGAGCTGTGGCCGGCAGTGCGCGCTGCGCTCGAGAGCCTGCAATCGGCGGTCCAGTCGGGCGCCGAATTCGATCCGGGCGCCTCGCGCGATACCTTCGTGCTGGCAATGGCGGATGCCACCGCCGCGTTGCTGATCCCGCCGCTGGTGCGCGAGCTCGAGGCCCAGGCGCCCGGCGTGTCGCTGCGGGTGCGGCCGTTGCTCACCCGCGATCCGCGCAATCTGCTGGCCGGCTCCGAGCTCGATGCAGTGATCGGCTATTTCCCGGCGGCCCTGGCCGCGATCGGTGCGGCGCGAATGCAGGAAGGTTCGGTCGACCCGATCGCCAACCGCAGGCTCTACGACGGCGAATATGTCTGCGTGATGCGGGCCGGGCATCCGCTTGCGTCAGCCCCCCTCGATCTGGATGCCTTCTGCGCGGCGCGGCATCTGCTGGTCAGCTTTTCGGGTCGCCCCTTCGGTTTCGTCGACGAGTCGCTGGCCGCACTCGGTCGCAGCCGGCGGGTGGTACTCACGCTCAATCAGTTCTTCACCGCCGGTCAGGTGGTCTCGCAGACCGACCTGCTCACGGTCGTGCCCCGGCATTTCGTCGCCTCGACCGGCATCGTCTCGCAACTGGTGGTCCGACCACTGCCGCTTGATCTGCCGATCGTGCATGTCGAGCTGCTCTGGCACCAGCGCCACACCTCGCGCGCCGCGCATGTCTGGCTGCGCAGCATGATCGTCGAAGCAGCCCATGCTGCGTTTGCTCAGTCTCCTGCTGAGTCCGGCCTGGAGCCGGACCGGTAGAATCGCGGTTTTGCCCGGAGATCAACCCGATTGCGGCGGCTTCTGTCGATTGCCCATATTCTGGGCGCCATGCTGATGCTGCTGGGTGCGACCTATCTGCTGCCCATCGGCTGGTCGATCCTGTCGCAGGACGGCACGCTCGAAAGCTTCCTGATCGCTGCGGCCGCCACCTTCGTCGCCGGGCTTCTGTTATGGGCGCCGACCCTGCGCGGCAAACGCGAACTGCAGGCGCGCGACGGCTGTCTGCTGGTCGTCATCACCTGGATCACCCTGGCGGCGGCCGCCACCCTGCCGCTGCGTCTCGAAATCCCCGGCCTGTCATTCACCGATGCCTTTTTCGAGACCATCTCGGCACTGACCACCACCGGCGCCACCCTGCTGGTCGGACTCGACGCCCTGCCGCAGTCGATCAATCTCTGGCGCCATCTGCTGCAATGGATCGGCGGCATGGGGATCATCGTGATGGCGGTGGCCATCCTGCCGCTGCTGGGTGTGGGCGGCATGCAGCTGTTTCGCGCCGAGACGCCCGGCCCGATGAAAGAGACCAAGCTCACCCCGCGCATCACCCAGACCGCCAACTATCTCTGGCTGGTCTATGCCGGCGCCACGGTGCTGTGCATCGTGTGTCTGCGCATGGCCGGGATGAACTGGTACGAGGCGATCTGCCACGGCTTTTCGACCATGTCGCTGGGCGGCTACTCGACCCACGACGCCAATATCGCAGCCTTCGATTCGCCGGCGATCGAGGCGGTGCTGATCGTCTTCATGCTGATTGCCTGCCTCAATTTCACGACGCATTTTCTCGCCCTGCGGCATCGCTCGCTCGCGCCCTATGCGCGCGATCCCGAGGCCCGCTGGGTGATTGTCTCGATCCTCGCGGTCGCGGTGCTGCTGACGGTCTTTCTGCATCTGACCGGTGTCTTCGAACAATGGCCGCAGGCGATCCGGCATGCGGTCTTCAATACCGTTTCGATGGGCACGACCACCGGCTTTTCGAGCGTGGGCGGGGCACAGTGGCCGATGTTTGCCGGCTTGCTGCTGCTGCTGCTGTGCTCGATCGCGTCCTCATCGGGTTCGACCGGTGGCGGCATCAAGATGATCCGCTCGCTGGTGCTGTGCAAGCAGGCCTTGCGCGAGTTGCTGCGGATGAGCCATCCGCGGGCGGTGCAGCCGCTGTTGCTCGGCGGGCAGGTGGTCGCCCAGCCGCTGGTGCTGGCGGTGCTCGGATTCATGCTGCTCTATGGCGTCACCCTAGTTGGCCTGACGCTGCTGATGGTTGCCACCGGGGTCGATTTCACCTCGGCTTTCAGCGGCGTCGTGACCTGCCTGAACAACACCGCACCGGGTCCCGGCGGAATGGGCCTGACGCTGAGCTATCTGGCGCTCAACGACTTCCAGACCTGGGTCTTTGCCTTCGCGATGCTTGCCGGCCGACTCGAGATGGTGATCGTCTTCGTCCTGTTCACGCCAGCCTTCTGGCGTCGCTGAACGCGCTGACCTGGCGGCGCCTTGGCCGATCATCCTGCCCCTGATGGCCGCCCGGCCATCGACTGCGCCCTCACCACCGAGGTGCTGCTGATCTGCGGCCTGCCGGGGGCGGGCAAATCGACGCTGCTCAAGGGCTGGCTGGCCGGGCGTCCCGACACCGAACGCTGGGCGCTGATGGTCAACGGCATCGCCGGGCTGGCCGGTGCCGATCGCGATCCGGGCGTCACGGTGGCGATGCTGGCCGGCGGCTGTCCCTGCTGTTCGGGGCAGGTAGTGTTCGGCGTGACGCTCACCCGGCTGCTGCGAGGCGGCCCCTTTCAGCGGCTGATCATCGAGGTCAGCGGCATCGGTCATCCCGGTCGACTGGTTGATCGGATGCGGATTCCCGAGATGGTCTCCCGGCTGTCGATTCGCCCGACGGTCATGGTGGTCGATGCGACACGCCCCGACCCGTTTTTCGACCCGCACCATCCGGCCCATCAATTGGCCCTCGACCAGCTCGACTCGGCGCGACTGCTGGTGATCAGCCGGGCCGATGCGGTCACGCCGGCAGCCGAGCGCGCCCTGTGCGAGCGGCTGACCAGCCTGTCCGGCCGTTCGCCGGCCCTGCTGTCGAGCCGCCACGGCGCGGTGAGGCTGTCGGATGCACTCGCGGCGCTGACCGGTTGTTGAGGGGTGCGAAGGGGTGTGAAGGGGTGCGAAGGGTGGCCGAAGGCTGGGCCAGACCCGGTCGACGGCGCGGCCTGTCGCCGATGCCGGGCCCGGACGATCTGCCCGGCTGCGCTTGTGCTGACCGCTTTCGCCCCCAAGATGATCAGCACCGGAGGGTGTGCATGCTGCATTTCCCGGTCGTCCGGGCCACGGCAGTGGCGCGGTTCCGACGCTTCGTGATGCCTGGCGACGCCTGTCGGTCGCGGCTGCACGGTCATCGGCGGGCGTTGTTCCGGCCCGGGCACGGGCGCCAACCTTGCCCTGAAGCTCAGCGAGGACTCCTGATGAACATGATCTACAACAGCCCGAACTACTGCGTCGTCGAATTCAAATCGGCCGAGGGAGAACCGTTTGCCGGCGGTTACGAGATCATGGACAAGACCGGCAAGCGCGAGATCTTTCTGGGGGGCATGCTGGCCGACAAGTTCCGTTTCGATGTCAGCCAGCTGATTGCCACCGAGCCGTCGGTTGAAGAGGTCGATGACTTTCTGAGCGGTTTCGAGGGGCTGATGCTCCAGCCGCTGGTCCTGCACTGACCGGCAGCGAGCCCGGACTCAGGGTGCGGCCGGGCTTAGCGGGTGGGCGGCCGGTTGACCTGTTCGCGGCTGAATCCGGCGAGCTGCTTGTAGCGTGCCGAGATCGCCTCGAGTTCGGCCAGCGGAATCACATCGTGGATGTGAGCAAATCCGCCAGGGGCACGCTCTTCGGCGATCTGCATCACCTGATCCGGCCCGCCGGCCCGATTGCCCAGCACGATCTGCCCGGTGGCCTCACGCCGCATCGCTTCATAGCGGGCAAAGCCCTCGGCCGGATGGCGATCGCCGCTTGCACCGCCGCTTGCGCCGCCATTTGCAGCGTTGCGTGCAAAGCCGGTCTCGACCAGAGCGCTCGCCATCGCTTCGGCATCCAGGATCGCCTGCGATGCGCCGTTGCTGCCGATCGGATACATCGGATGGGCTGAATCGCCCAGCAGCGTAATGCGCCCGTGGGTCCAGCGTCCGAGCGGATCGCGATCGGCCATCGGATACTCGTAGATCGCATCAGTTGCGTCGATCAGTGCCGGCACATCAAGCCAGTCGAAGCGCCAGCCGGCAAAGGGCTCGCGAAAGATCGAGGCATCCACCCGCCGGCTCCAGTCCTGGCGCGGCGGCGTGTCGTGCGCCACCGAGAGTTCGGCGATCCAGTTGATGCGCGCGCGCCCTGCATCGGCGAGTTTTCGCGAGATCGGATAGCAGACGAACTTCTGATCGGCATGCCCGGCCTGGATCATGGTGCGCCCGTCCAGGAAGGGCAGGCCCTCACAGGTGCCGCGCCACAGCAGTCGGCCCGAGAAGCGCGGTGCACCCTCATCGGGATGGAAATGGCGGCGCACGACCGAATGGATGCCGTCAGCGGCAATCACGGCTCGCGCCCGGACCGGCTCGCGGGGCGTGCCTTGCGGGTCGACGAAGTGCAGCCTGAGGGCATCACCGTCGTCAACAAAGCGCTCGAGCGCATGGCCGGTGAGCACCGCCGCCTCGCCCATCCGCACGCGCACCGCCGCCAGCAGCAGCATCTG
>Ga0164292_10002089_pt1 | contig 16279 bp, 16 predicted proteins | sample GEODES117metaG_FD_111486 | JGI IMG/M metagenome (GOLD analysis project Ga0164292, IMG submission 111486) | Eutrophic lake water microbial communities from Lake Mendota, Wisconsin, USA - GEODES117 metaG | ecosystem: Environmental > Aquatic > Freshwater > Lake | place: USA: Lake Mendota...
GAGCAGCGCCAACTGATTGATCAGGCCGCTGCGGCGGAAGGCATCAGCCGCACCGAATTCATCCTGCGCAGCTGCCAGGAGCGGGCGCGGGATGTGCTCCTCGATCGCACCCTGTTCTCCCTCACGCCAGAGCAGACCACGGCCCTGCTGGCGGATCTGGAGGATCCTTGCGCTGCCGCCCAGGATCAGGCCAGCAGCGAACGGCTGCTCGCCATGCCGCAGCCCTGGCATGCGCCCGCCTGAGCCCCTCGCTGCCCAGCATCAGCTAGAGGGTTTCGACTGCGGCAACGCCGCCCTGAACCGCTGGCTGCAGCAGCGGGCCCTGGCCAACGAGCGCCAGGGGGTGTCGCGCACGGTGGTGCTCTGCCCAGACGAGGGCAACGCCGTGATCGCCTACGTCTGCCTGTCGGCTGGGGCGATCGTGCTGGCGGAGGTACCTGGTGCCTTGCGACGCAATAGGCCCGACCCGCTTCCCGTTGTGGTGTTAGGGCGCCTGGCGGTGGATCGTCGCCATCAGGGCCAGGGCCTGGGCCGCGCCCTGGTTGCCGATGCGCTGCGGCGCAGCCTTGCCGCCAGGCGCCTGATCGGCGCCAGAGCCCTGCTGGTGCACGCGATCGACGAACAGGCGGCTGCGTTCTACCGCTCGCTCGGGTTTCGCCCCTCGCCGCTCAGTGCCTCGACGTTGATGCTGCAGCTCTCAGAACCAACCGACTGACAGCCAGCTTGATGATGGCGACCCAATGCTGACGATGCGCAAGTTTTTGCTCTGAACTGGAATCAAGACAGCGGAAAATCGGTCGACTCGTCGCCGCAATCAACAGGTGTCAGATCCCTGCGGCTGTTGCGATCGCGCAGGCCTTCCAAACGCGACCTCACGGCCTCCACGTCTTCCAGCGGGAACCGCCAGTGCCCCCCGGCCGTCTGAAAGGCACCGGGAAACCAACCGCCCTCCAGCCAGTTCTTCACGGTGTTGGCTGACGAGACCCCAAGCAAGGTGGCGGCCTGCTTGCTGGTGAGCGGGGCAGCAGCGGCACTCTCGACAAGCCGTTCAACCAGGTCGCTGCGACCAGCCTCCCGGAGAGCGGCGGTCACATCACTGAGGAGAGCCGGGTTGATTGCAGTCATAGGGCGATCCTACGTGAAAGCGTCAAAACCGTCAGTTAGTGCTGCTCGATCGTCGCGTCACTGCCTCTATGTTCAGCCGCGGCGGCAAAGACTGGCCATCTTTTCACTTGAGCGAGCGGCTGGATCCAGCACCCTGTTGAACCGCCAGTCCGGCAGCAGACCGATCACCAGCTCCGCGGTGGTGCGCACCAGCGAGCCGGCGCAGAGGTGGCCGCCGATCACAGCGCCGCTGCTGCCTGAGATGGCGATGTGCAGGTGGACGCCATCGGGCGACAGGGTGCCGGAGGCACCGGCCAGGCGCAGCTGGGCCACCGACAGGCTCCCAACGGCGCTGATCACACACCCGGCCTGCTCCTGCTGTTCGCCCATCCAGGCCTCCAGCGCCCGGCGCAGGTCGGCGCCAAGGGGGAGCCGCAGCGGAACCACCTTCATGAGCTGAACGCCTCCAGCAGCGGTTGCCTCGATGATTGTCCCCCCAACAGGAAGGCGCCCCGTGGGGGGCGCCTTAGCACCGGTTGCGGCGGTCACCTCCTCACACCAAGGACGGCCGGTCGGGTGTCTGTGGTTCACGCATGACCTGTCTGGGGCCTGGCAGGGAAGGAATGGGGATCACGTCTCTGGGAAGAGATGCTCGGGGCTTGACCTTCTCGGTTGTGATCCCAGCTCGGGTACTGCAGTCCGGGGTTTCAACACGGGGGAAACAGAACTGGCGTATCGCTCTCTGCTGCTACGGGATGGCATTCGCGCTGTGCCATCAAGTTCACCTTTTGTGTGTCGCATCGTTGGCGCACCTCCGCTGTGCGCACCGGCTCGGGTGCCCCTGGCCGGACTCTGGTGGAGGGTGAGGGTCGGGTTGGCTCCCGGGCCTCCCCTCAACTACAAATTACGCCTTCTGACCACTGGTGGTTGGCGATTGAAGTTCCTGTTCCCGCCTGGAGAAGGGCGGTTTTAGGAACCCGACATCGGCCTGATCCGCCCAGGTGAAGGTCCTTCATGAAGCCCGGTTGCCCTCAGTGAAGACCAGTGTCGGAAGTGCTGCGGGACCACCGTGGCTTCAACGGGATTTGGAGGCTCCATCGATGGAAGACACCCCCCCTGAGCAGCAGTCAGGAGCGCGCTGAAGGGACACACGCCGTTCACTGCACCGCCTGAGGTGCCCCGATACATGCCTCCGGCCGGGACGGCCTGAGCCAGGCCGAAGAACGACTCTTGATTGCCGCCCTGCGCATGGACCTGATCGGTATTCATTGATGCAGCAATGGTCTCAAGCATCGTGACAGTTTGCTCAGCAGCGAACCTGAAGGCTTGGGATCAGTCGTCATTGCTCACAGCTGTCCCTCTGAAGATCACTGAGGTGGCCAGCTGCTCAAGACACATGGAAACTTGATGGGCTTTTAGGAGCCTGGTGTCACTCAACAAACAGGCTCCAAGCTGGATGCGGACCTATCTTTTCGTCGTCAGGCGTGATGCCAGGCAGTTCCGCTGCGCATGGGCAAGTCATCAATAACTACATCCCAATGGATGCCAAGATCAAAAGCATCTTGAATATTGTCGTCGTCGTTGCGGTAGTTCTGTGGCTGCTCAATTTATTGGGACTAATGGATTCTCTGCGTGGCATACGAGTCGGCAGATAATCGATAAATCGCTCCACTGCGGCGGGGCCTTATCGGTCCACCTTTCTTCTTCATTTAGTCACCTGGGCAATAGCGATCACGCAGGGTGGTGATGAGTGAGTGGAGAACATGCGCCACAACGGCAGCGGTGGCCACGACCCGGCCGAGGTAATGGCGCATGAAGATAACGAGCTGATCCAGGCCTCCTTGGGCGACAGCGGCGGCCGGTTGCTTGGTCCACGGCTCACGCAACCTCAGGCGACCAGCCCCGCTGGCGGTGCAGGTCTTCTGACCAGCCGCTGCAGCGATGGGTGAGGTGCTCGCCATGCATTGCCATCGATGCCATCACCGCCCAGGACTGCCTGGCTGTGCTGCACATGGTGGATCAGGCGGGAACCCGCCATGACCCATCCGCTTCACATGCCGTTACAGTTGTCGTAACGAACTGAAACACTCATGGCTGATCCCGCTCCCCGCTTCGGATTTGTCGAATTCGCCGAGACCTGGAACGGCCGCTTGGCCATGCTCGGCTTCGTGATCGGCCTCGCCACCGAGCTGCTCACCGGCCAGAGCATCCTTCAGCAGATCGGGCTCGGTTGATCGCCAAGGGCACCGACTAAGTCTTCGTGCTGCGCCGCCCCAGCGACCTCGCCCCAACCAGCAGCAGGGCGCCGGCGTTCTCGCGCTCCTGCTGATCGGCGCCTGGATCACCGGCGCCCTTCTGCAGCCCCGACCGGCCGACTGATCGGTTCGCCCACGACCACTGTCCCATCCCCACCGCTGCATCTCCGCTCCCATGACGGGCAACCTCCAGGCCATCGGCTTCCTGTTCAGCTGGGTGCTGGGCTGGGGGATCGGCGGCTCGCTCATCGATGCCGGCCTGATCAACTCTGGGGTCTATTCGCTGGAGGGCGGCCAGCTCGGCACCGCCGCCACGTTCATCCTCTGGAGCCTGCTGTGGGGAGGCGGCGGGGTCTGGTTCTACCGGCGCTGGACCCGGCCGGTCACTCCGGAGCGTTGATCCGCAGCTTCGGCTCATTAAGGCGCCCCGTGGGGGGCGCCTTAGCACCGGCCTGTGACCTGAGCCTTGGCATCTGGAGCTCGATCGGGTCGGGTGTCTGTGGCTTCACGCATGCCCTGTCTGGGGCCTGGCAGGGAAGGAAAGGGATCACCTCTGGGAGAAGAGATGCTCAAGGCTTGACCTTCTCGGTTCTGATCCCGGCTCGGGTACTGCAGCCCAGGATTTAAGAACGCGGGAAACAGAACTGGCGACTCGCTCTCTGCGGCTACGGGATGACGCTCGCGCCGCGTCACCGATCGCCCGACCCCCTTGGGAAGGCACCAAGGCTGAGCAGGCAAACGCCAGGGCCAACGTTCCGGGCTTTGTTGTTTTCACCCCTGGGCACCGAGACCATCAGGTTCCTCGCACTGCTCTGAGCGGCGCAGAACGGATCACCAGCGGAGCATCCGAACCCAAAGCCACCAAAGCAGCGCCACGGGAAGCATTGCCAGGAGGAGAACCTCCAGGCTCTGAATCTGTTCAGGGTTCATTGTTCGCGGGAATCGATTCAGTTGATAGCCTCCCTGCTCCGGGGCCTCCCACGACCTGGATCGACATCAGGCCGCTGCAGGCCGGCGCTGTTGCGTGGCGACAAGCGCTGCTCCCCCGGCCGCCAGCACCAGAGCGCCGCGAGCGGGCCTGAGGTCCATCCCGCGGCTGCCGCTCAGTTGGCAGAGCCCACTGCGGGGAACAAGTCCGCTCTTGCTCGCCCACTGCATTTTCACCAGAGCAGGCGGCAGGGATCCCGGTGGGCCTGCATGCAGTCCAGTTGTGGACCCATGACTGGTTGCTTCTCACTCCAACAGCGCCACCTCGACACAGAGCCCCGGGCCGAAAGCCATCGCCAGGCACGGACCTGGTGCACCGCTGCGACGCAAGCGCTCGAGGATGAACAACAGGGTCGGCGAGGACATGTTGCCGCAATCCCTCAGCACCGATCGGGAGGGTTCGATCAGGGCGGGATCGAGTCCCAGGGTCTCCGTCACCGCCGAGAGGATGCGAGGGCCACCGGGATGCACGGCCCAGCAGCCGATCGAATCGAGCGTCAGTTGATGGTCCGCCAACCAGCCTTCCAGCCAGGGCCTCAGATGCTCCGCGATCAGATCGGGAACCTGGGGGGACAGGCCCATGACGAAGCCGTGATCCTCAATCGCCCACGACATGGCCTCGGCGCTGGCGGGCACCAGCAAGGATCCGCTGGCGATCCATCGCCGCAGCCCCGAGGCTGATTTCATCCCCGCCTTCGGCCCTTCGCTGGAAGCCACCAGAGCGGCGGCGCCGTCGGCGAACAGGGCATTGGCCACGATCCTGTCGGCCTCCCAGCCGTACTGGAGGTGCAGGCTGCAAAGCTCAACAGCGCAGAGCAACACGCAGGCCTCGGGATCGGCGCCGGTGAAGCCGGCAGCCACCCGCAGACCGTTGAGGGCGGCGTGACAGCCCATGAAACCCACATGGGTGCGGGCCACGCTGGGGCGCAGCGGCAGGGCGGCCATCAGGGCCAGATCGACGCCGGGCGCATGGAAGCCGGTACACGAGACCGTGACCAGGTGGGTGATGCGTTCGGGGGGCAGCTGCGCCTGCTCCAGGGCAGCCCGCACAGCCCGCAGGGCAAGGGGCGGTGCTTCCTGGGTGTAGCGACGCATCCGCTCCCCGGTGCCAGGACTGGTGGCGCCAAAGAAGCTCTGGTTGTGGCCGGAGTTCTTGCCCGTGAGGTCTTCCAGCACGATGTGGCGCATCGCGACCCCGGAGCGGCGATGGAGGGTCTCGAGCAGCCGGCGCTTGGATGGCGAAGGCTCCTGCTCCGGCAGCGCGACCCGAGCCGCGATCGTGGCGGCATCGCCCTGGGCCAGGCGATGGGGGGGCAAGGCCGTGCCCAGGCCGTGAATCGTCAGGGACATGGCTCTGGAGTGCTCTGTTGGCGAGAGGCACCATCGAGATGCTGGAGCAGGGGGGCTGTCAGGGATGGCCAGCGCCCGGCAGCCACCAACAGGGCTCGGCTCAGCCCCGGGCGCCGCAGGGCGAAGGCCAGCCCATGGCAGAAGCGTTGCCGCGTGCCGATCAAGCGGGCATGGCCACGGGCCCATTCGCGTTCGAGGTCCTGATTCCACTCCGTTTGTGCCTGCAACACCAGTGGTACGACAGCCAGAGCCCCCAGCAGGGCCCAGCCCATGCCCTCCCCCGTGAACGGCTCGACGTAGCCGGCGGCATCCCCCAGCAGCAGCACCCGTTCGGCCGCCGGAGGGGTGGACCGCCGGGTGAGGGCTGGCGTCGCCCGCCAGGTGGCAGCCGCGGCGGCGGGCAGGGGATCAAAGCCGGCCTCGGCCAGCACTGCGGCGGCGCTGGCGGCCGGCCCACCGGCGGCAATCAGGTGGGGTCGATCGAAGGCGGCCGCCAGGTTGAGAGCGCCCGCTTCATTGCGCACCAGTCCCACGTAGCCATGCCTGCCGATGGCCATGTGGATCGTGCCCCTGCCATAGCCCCGCACCCCGGCATCCAGCTCGCAGCCGGCGCCGATCCTGGCCCGGGGGCTGATCCGCGTTTGGATCGGTATCTCCGGACCCAGGCCAGGGTTGCCCAGACCCGAAGCCACCAGCACGACCCGGGCGCTGGTGAGCTGGAGATCGGCGCCGCAACGCAGCTGCACCTCCCTGCCGTCGGGATGGGACCCAGCCACGGTGGCCTCGCACTGCGAACGCAACACGGCGCCGGCAGCTACGGCGGCCTCGCACAAGGCCAGATCGAGGCGGCCTCGGGAAAGGGAACGGCCCGCCGGCAGGGCGAGTTCAAGCTGACGCCCCTGCAGACCGAGGCGGATCCGCTCCAGCGGAACAGCGCCGAGGGCATCGAGCAGATGGCCCAGTCCCGCCGTCTCCAGGGCCCTGAGCGCAACGCCATTGAGGCAGCTGCCGCAGACCTTCCAGCGGGGGAAGGCCCGCTTTTCCACCAGCAGCACCCGCAGCTGGAGACGCGCCAACTGGTGGGCGGCCAGGGCACCGGCGGGTCCGGCCCCGATCACGATCACGTCCCACTCCGGAGCACTGCTCATGGCTGGGGCGCAATGGGCGAACGGCGCCAACTCAACAGGTAGCGCTCGGGCCAGCTGCGCTGCAGGGCTGCACCCTCAAGGCCTGAGCGGACCGCCAGAGCCCGCACTTCCTGCAACTGAAAGGCGCCCTGCACCGAGACCGGACCATCGAAATGAACGATCGGGGAGCGACTCAGCAGCCGGCAGCCCGCCCAGGCCAAGCCGTAGCCCAGGGGACTGCGGATCAGGTCGTTGACCAACACCAGGCAGCGGCTGGCGCGACCCATCCGCTGCAGTAACTCCACCGCCTGTTCTTGATCGAGATGGTGCAGAAACAGGCTGCAGAGGATGACGTCATAGTCCTCGGGAAGGGGATCGTTGAGGGCATCGGCCTGGAAGAACCTGGCGCCAAGGCCCCGCTCCTCGGCGCTGCGGGTCGCGATGGCCACCGCCTGCGGGCTGAGGTCGGAGCCGTCCACCTGTACGGCGAGCCCTTCTCGGCGAGCCCGTTCCGCCAGGGCGGTGGTGTTGTCCCCACCGCCACAGGCCAGATCCAGAACCCGCAGCGGGCGGCCGTTGCGCTCGCGGGCCAGGGAACGGATCGGAGCGAACAGGGAACCGACAGCTCCGCTGAAGGCATTGATCCTGCGCAGACCCTGCAGGGCCTGGCTGTGGGCGAGCGGATCGATGCCGGGCTGGTCCATCCACTCGGGTTGCCTGTGCCGCTTTGCCAGGGACGGGAGAAGCATCAAGCGAGAACGCGGTGGTTTGGGCTGCGGTCGTCTGTGGGTCTGGGGGATGACGCTAAAGCCCTCCAGGAAGACCTGGGAAAATGCAGTGTCATCGATGCAGATGGCGTGGCGTGATCGCCAGACCCAGGGCGTCTCCCCGTCTCGCTTGCCGGAGGATCAGCTCCACAGGAGGAAGCGGCTGGTGGAGGATGGCCCGATCGGTAGCGGCCGCCAGGTGCCCGAGGCAACGGACTACGGCAGTCTTCAAGCAGCAGTGTCCCTGGACAAGGAGCGCGGCCTGGCTTTGCTGGCCGGGCGGCTGCTGCTGGCGCTGCTCGAGTTGGCGGTGCCCGTGAAGGTGCAGGTGTTGCAGGACCTGCGCAGCGAGGGTCGCAACATCAGGGCCTATCAACGGGAGGAACCCGACGATCTGCACCAGGCCCGCCAGGAGCTGGAGGCACTGCTGACGCAGATCCAGCCGGAGCCCTACAAGTTTTACGAGCGGTGGGAGGTGCTGCTGAGCAGTGACCGCGGCACGAGGCGCACCGGTAGCTTGATCAACGATCTCTGGCGCGTTCTGCCCGAGCAGGTAAGGCTGAAGCCTGAGGGTGCCGGTGAACTGCGCCGCCTCACCGGATTGCTGCAGGAAACCCGAGGCCTCTGCGTCAAGCTCCAGCAGGATCGGCACCATGCCTCCCACTCCAAGGCCGATACCGCCTTTCATTCGCTGTCGTGGCATGCGGCGGTGTTGCGCCTGGCGGAAATGCCGATGGAACTGCAAGCCAGCGCGCAGATGATCCTGGCCACCGCCGCCACCATCCCTGCCCCTGTGCAGGCCGGCCTAGTGCAGGCGCTGCAGGTGCTGGAAGCCATCGAGACGCAACCGCTGCTGGGTCATGTGGAGCGGGCCTTTGTGCAGCTGGCAGGGGAACGCACGAGCCTTGGTGAGCGATGGCTGGCGATTCATCCCCCAGCTCCTGAGACAGGGTCCGGTTTGCAGGCCAAGGACCTCTCCCAGCTCAGGGAAGAGCTGGCGATCCTTCACGACCGCTTCGCGGGGCTGAGCGGCTCGATCGGACCGGTGCTCAATCGCCTGAGCGACGATATCGAGGCCATGGGCGCTCAGCTGCGGGAACTGCTGGTGCTGCAGGCCCAGACCCAGCTGGCCCTGCGGCAATCAACGTCTGAGGCTCCCCTGGATGAGACGGCCGCGCTGGACAGTGTGCGTGCCGCCTATCGCCAGCTCCAAGATCTTCGCCTGGCGATCGTGCAGGAGATGGGGCAGCTTGAGCCGGCCTTTCGCTTCTATCACTGCATCGTCTACCGGGAGCTGATCGTTCAGGCACTGCGGCAACGGGTAGTGCGAGTCGAGCAGCTCGTGGCCCTCTCACGACAAACGATCCTGCAGAAGACCCTTCGAAGTGGCGGCGACAGCGACTTCTCGGCCCGGATGGTGGATGAACAGGCCGTACGCTTCCGTGGGCGAATCCAGGAGATCCTGGATCGGATCGTCTATCCCTCGGCTCTTATCGAACCGCGTGACCTAGTGGGGCAAGAGGGCTGAGGGGCTCCTCAACCGGAGCCAGCGCCGGTGGTTGCCTGTGGATCAGACGATCGAAGTGCTGCCACACCGCATAGGCACGGCTGTTGCCTGCAGAGTGGTTCACGTGGGGGAAATGAATACCGAGCTCACAGTTGTCGAACTGGGCGCTCTCGCTCAGGTTGGCGCTGGTCACGAGCAACTCGGCGTCGGCCACGCAGCACTTGACGTGGAAGACAGTGGAGCGATCACGCCCCAGTTCCAGGGAACGGGGGTCGAAATATCCGACGGGGCGGGGCCTTTTCGAATCCCAGAGGGGCCGCCAGGTCCTCTGCATGAAGGCCTCCCGCAGCTGATCGGCCACCACGGTGCTGCCCTTCGGACGAGGGATGTTGATCACCATGCGCGCCTCCAGCGACGGGTTGGACTCCAGCCTTTGCTGGATCCGCTCGAAGAGTTCGGCGATGAAACCACCCCGGTAGATGTTGAAAGTGGTGATCAGCAGCCTCTGCTCACAACGTTCGACCATTTCGCGGATCACCACTGCCTGATCGCGGGTGATGTCGCCGGCGCCCCCGTGCGGACCGGACCACACCAGCTCCGCCTGGCCGCTGTCCTGGCGTTGCCGCTGTTCAAGCAGGAGGGAGAGGGCGAGATCGAGGCTGCCGTTGCTGCCTCCACGCGCCTGCCATTGGTCGAGCCAGGCCAGAAGCTGTTGGCGCAGCTCGGCTCGATCCCCGCCGATCTGGTGCTGGCGCAGAGCCGCATCCCCTGGCAGCGAGGACTGGCTGCGCAGGCAGGCGGCCAGGCGTTTGAGCTCGCCACTTGTGAGGGCCAGTAGGGGCTGGCTCATGGCAGCGTATCGGGGAAGAAGGCGGCGTCGCCCACCTCCAGGGTGGGTACCACGAAGGCGCGGTCGAGAAACTGATTGCCCTGCTCACAGCTGGTTTCGGCGATCAGCAGGCAGCCATGGCAGGCAGCGCCATGGCTGTAGCGCTTCTCCAGATCATTCTCGGGGTGATGCATCGAGCAGAAGGGATCGTTGGAGCAAAGCCGGCCATGCTCCAGTGCATCGGCTACCAGCTGATCGATGCGATCGGCCAGGGACACCAGACCGCCGAGGGTGCCCTCTGAACCGCTGCCACTTGTGTAGAGCAGGATCCCGGAGCCCAGCTCTCCGAAGCTATAGATGCGTTCCTTGATAGCCGAGGCGCCGTAGCCGCACTCCAACGCCGCGGTGGTGATCAAGAGGTGGGCCAGGCTATGCAGCATCAGATAGGGCGCCCCGGGCCACTCGAATTCGTTGGCCTTGAGGCCGTGATCGCGGTTCCAGAGCTTGCAGGCTTCGCGGTGCTTGGAGCTGTGCTGCACGACCCCATCGGATTGGCACCAGTCCTTCAGGGCTGTGGCGCTGACTCCAAGGAAGATGCCTTCGCCGAAGTTTTCGATCGCCGGCACCCAATCGAGCTCCTTACTGTTGATGGCCGCCCGGGTCGCTCCCACGCCGTGCTGGTCGATCAGATCGCCATTCACGCCTTTGACGATCGGCTCCAGCCGGGCGAAGCCGATCAGCGCCATCACCTCACGCAGGCGATGCACCTTGAGCACCCGATCGAAGCGATCGGTGAACCAGGTGGGTTTGCCGCTGAGCGGCAGTATTTCGGCATGGAAGGTGGAGGCGGGATCCTTTGAACCGAGAGACCCTGGCGGGGCATAGAGGGCCTTGATCTCCTGCTCCTTGAGCGGCGGTTGATTAGCAACGGGTGCATCCTGATGGCCCCGCACCGCTTCGAGGATGGCCATCACCTCCTCGGGATCACGTCCGCGGATCGGCGCGGCGAGCCTCTCCTTGAGCAGGTCCATCTCCAAGGCCAAGGCAAGTTTCTCGGCACTTGTGAACTTCTCGAAATCGCTGAGGTGGGTGATGATCAGCTGCCGTAGCGGATCCTCAGCGGCCGGAATCGAAATCGCTCCCACCACCTCGGGGAAATAGGCATTGCTGGCCGATCGCACCAGCAGGCGATTGAAGCGCGGCTTGCCGGTGGTGGGGTCTTGGCATTCGCCTGCTTCATCGCTGAAGTTGCCGAGCCAGGGACGGCTGCCCAGACACTTGCCGAGCAGTGACTTCTTGCCGTCTTCGCTCTTGGTGCTGGCGAGGGCCTGGCGCTTGCCGCACTGGGAGCAGCGCACATAGATCTCGTTGAAATCGTTGCCAGCACCAGCCTCATCAAGCCAGAGGCCCTCCTGGCAGCGGCTCCTGGCGCCCTCGTGAGCGAAGCGATCCCAATCGACATCGCTCAGATGGCCGTTGGGGCAACATTGAACAAAGCGCACCGGCACCACATCCAGCTTCTGGGTTTTGCCGCCCGCCGGACGCCACCCGTAGCTGTCATCGACCAGGCGATCCTTGTGAATCAGTGGGCGGGTGCGGTATCGCTTCCCCTTTTCATCGGTGTAGGGAGGAAAGGGCTGGTCGCGGGGTTGGGCGACAAACCAGAGGGGGAACTGGGGTGAGCGGATACCGCTGCTGCTTTTGAACTTCTGGGCGAAGTTGTCGTCTTCGCTGGGGGGGCGTTTGAGCTGGAGAGTGCCCACATTGAGCAGGTTGCGCAGCTTGGCGATCAGGCGGGGTTCATCGATGTAGCAGCTGTCGTCATCGCGGCTGTAATGCCAAAGGTTGAGCCCGCCCACCACAACGGAGCGATCGGGCAGATCCACCATGGCCCCGGGTCCATAGGTGCTGATGAGCTGCCCGTGGCGAACTTCGCCAACTGGATGGGTGCTGCTTCCTCTTGCTGCGGTCATGGCGTTCAGGGGCGGGTGGTGCTCTGGTAGCGGTCCTTGAGGAGTAGGGCGGAAGGCTCCACATCCCGCAGGCTGCGGTTGGCCTTGAACTGCACTTCGATGTCGTCGAGCTCCAGCAGTTCAGGATCCAGCGGTGTGCGCAACAGCGGCGGCAGGTCGCCCTCCTCGTGGCCGTATTCCATGCGTCCGCGGCGTTCGGCAATGGTGCACCAGTCGTCGATGATGTGGCGCACATGCTCCGCTACCTCGTTGGCGCGGGCGTCGGCATCGACGGGATGATCGCTTGCGGCGGTGTCCTTGGTCCGGAGGACCAGCGACGAGGCCACCCGGCGTCGCATGGCTTCTGCCACCGCTTCCCGCACCTCCGCCAGCGCCGCGGTGTTTCCAGCACTGCGGGCATGTGTGAGGGCATCGTTGAGATGACGGGCCAGAGCCACGGTGATGGCAGGCAGGCCCCGCTCGAGTGCCCGCTCCGAGAATGGCGTGACGCTGGTGGCCTCTACATCGCGGTAGAAGACGTCGTGGCTGTGGGCGAAATGCTCGTAGTGGGAGCGATCGCGAGGCCGGTTGGGATTGAGCAGCACCGCCACCAGTCCGGGTCTGCTTTGATCCCGGCCGACACGGCTGCTGGCCTGGATGTACTCGGCGGTGGTCTTGGGCTGGCCGAGCATCAGCATCAACCCCAGGCGGGTGATGTCGAGACCCACCGAGATCATGTTGGTGGCCAGAGCCACATCAACGCGGCCTTCTTTGTCATCGAATCCACGGGTCAGGCGGTCCTTGGTACTGCTCACCTCGGTGGTGGAAACCCGTGAGGTGAGTTCCAGGGGAATGTTGCTGATCCTGCGGCTGGCGGAACGGGTCAGGCTGTCACCCACCCGTCGGCGTTCCCCATGGTTGCTGAGCAGAGACGTGAGTTCCTCCTCAATCAGGCGGCGGCTGATGCCGAGCTCCTTGATGGTGTTGAAGTAGCCCAGCAGGGTCATGTAGGGATCCGCCGGATTGGGGCCAGGTAACTCACCGCGACGGCGCTGGGCGGTGCGCCCGATTTCGGAGCTCTTCCAGGCGAGTTGGGCGCTGCTCATCAGAGCTAGAGACGCACGCAGTAGCAGCGCCTTGATATTGCGGCCCGGGGCGCTGATGCCCAAATACAGCCGGCCTGGCGCCTCCTGAACGGGCACCGTGATGGCAAAGAACGAATCGCGGCGGTCGGGGCCGGGTGCCGGGAAGATCGAGGAGGCGCTGCGGCCGAACAGTGCCGTCATTTGCTCCTCGGCGCGTCGCACGGTGGCGGTTGAGGCCACGATCTTGGGCCCCAGCCCATCGCGGCTGCAGAGCTCATCGATCACCGCCTCATAGAGACCGGCCATCGAACCGAGCGGGCCGGAGATCAGGTGAAGTTCGTCCTGAATCACCAGATCCGGTGGATCGAGCCGGTCCGCCAGTCGCACGCCCCGGCTGGCCTCCTCCCCATCCGCCGGGCCGTAGTACCCCTGGCCATCGAGGACGTGGGTGGCCTTGCCGAACAACTTGCCGGTGCGCCCCTCCCAGGGAAGAGAGGCGAACTTGTCGACGGTGGCGATCAGGAAGGCCGGCAGGCGGCGATAGATCATGTCGTCGACAGCCAGCAATGGCAGGTAGTTGCGTCCGTTGGTGCCTGTGAAGGCGCAGCTGCGGTTGAGGCAGGCGACGCGTAGCTCCTCCGGGTTGTCGCCGTCGGGTCGGCCCTGGCGGAGCAGATTGAACACCCCGGTGGTGCTGCAAGGAGCGGGGTCGTTGAGGGAGCGTTTGCCGAACTCCACGCCGCACCATGGACAGGTATCGATCGGGATTGGCTTGATCGTGGTCTTGTTGTCGATGTACTTGAGCACCCGGATCCGGGCCGTGGTTTCGCTGCTGTTCCCCTTGCCGCCCATGCGGTTGGGTGTGCCGGCCTGGCCGACCCATAGGCCGATCTCAAACGGCCAGCTGCCGAGCTTTTCGGGCTGCCGCTGGCGTTCCAGTTCGAGAGCACAGATCAAGGTGGAGGCGCGGCCGAGCTGATCGAGGGTGAGCAGTCGCAGGGTGTAGCGCATCAGTACGCTCAGCCCGCCGGCTTGGAGCGAGCCGCCATGGCGCAGACGCCGTATCACCAGGGTGAAGGCCGCCAGGCCCAGGTAGGCCTCGGTCTTGCCGCCGCCGGTGGGGAAGAACAGCAGATCCACCCGATCGCGGTCACGCTGCGGGTCGAGCTGCGGATCATTGGGGCGGGCAATGCCCACAAGATTCATCAGCACGAAGGCCAGCTGAAAGGGGCGCCAGGCCGGTGCACGCAGCGAGGGATCGTTGGCCTTCATGCTCTGCATCACACCGAAGCGCTGACGCGCGGCGGCAGCCATGGTGCGGTTGGCGATCGCGAAGGCCTCAAGGATGTCGGGTTCAGCGAGGGCCTCGATGCCGCGGGCGATGCGTTCGGCCTGGCTGCTGGCGCTGGAGAGCAGCTGCTCTGCCGTCTTCCGCTGGGTGGGGTGCAGACCCTCAAGGCTGGCCTGCTCCTGGATCCAGGCCTCGTAGCGCTCCACCAGGGGCATCAGGGCCCCTCGCACGGCTGGAAAGCCCTCGCTGGCCAGGCGATCGAGCTCCTCCATGCGCAGCTCGCAGCCCACGTCCTCCCGGGGGGAGACCTTCTCCACGACAGCCTGGGGTATCCAGGTGGTGCGTAGCCGTGTGCAGCCGCCATCGGGCTCCAGGTCGACCTCCACCCCGACGTTGTGCCCCACGCCGTATTCGCGGGCATCGCGGTACTGCAGGGCATTGACGAGCTGATCCCAGTCGCCGTCGTGACGGCGGGCCTGGGGATCGAGGCGGGCCACAAAGCCCTGGGGGCAGTGCAGGTCGAGTTCTGCCTGGAAGGCGGAGTGTTGATCGCGCTCAACCAACGTGGCGGCCTTGGGGCGCTCGTTGGTGAAGAACAGCGAGACGGCCACGGTGCCGGGCCCATAGCCCTGGTTCAGCGGAGCGGGGCGGCAGTGCCAATGCAGCCGCAGACCATCGCTGTTCGGCCAAGGGCGATCGGCCAGGCCGGTGGCACCGGTGATCTCCTGGTAGCTGAGCGCCAGGGGCTCCTGGCGGGATGTGCGCTGCCAGATCGTCTCTTCTCGACTGCTGCCACCGCCTGCGGAGGGATCCGGGCTGGGAGGTTCCGTGAGCCTGGTGTAGTCCCCCCAGCGGGCGATCAGCTCCAGCTCACCACCAGGAGGCAGGAAGACACTGACGCCGATCGAGGACGGAAGGAACTGCGGCTTGGCGGGACCGGCGTCGCTGGGGCCGCCATCATCCCCGCCTCCACCGGACTTGTAGGCCTTGTCATTGCTGCGGGGCCTGCGCTGATCGACCCCATCCACCCCGGCGAAGTCATCGTCGGCTGTGTCGTCACAGCGCAGGGAGAGGTCGGTGGTGGTGGGAACGAGAAAACCGGTGATGTACCAGCTGCTGGGCAGGCGATCGAGCGCTTCTGTTTCCAGACCCTCGGCATCGCCACCAAGCGCTTTCAGCACCCGCTGGGTGGGGCCGATCAGGTCGAGCTCTAGGGCGGTGACCAGTTGGCTGCGCACCTGTGCCGAATCGGGCCTTGCTGCAGGAAGGGAAGTGGTGCTCATGGGGCTGAGTCTGGCAAGGGCGGAACGCCTAGCAACCAGGCCTCCTGTGAAGAACGACCAAGCCAGTGGCTGTTGTCATGACATTGTCTGGCGGGCGGGGCTAGGGTGGCTGAAGAAGGTGAAGTGATGACGTCATCCCCCTTGCGGAGCGAGAAGCTTGACCTCCGGCTGACGCCAGGGGCCAAGCAAACCCTGCAGCAGGCGGCGGCGGCGGCACAGCGCAGCGTGACCGACTTTGTGCTCGAAAGCGCCCTGGCCAGCGCGGCCGAAACGCTGGCAGATCGGCAGAGCTTCCAACTTGATCCGGGGCAGTGGGAGGTGTTTGTGGCAGCACTTGATGCCCCACCCCAGGTGCATCCTCGTCTGACGCGGTTGCTGCAGGAACCGAGCGTCGTTGAGCAGGTGCCAGCCGGTGACGCGGGGTGAGCGGAGTTCGGATTGAGCCTCTTCACGCCAGCCATGACGTGGAGGCTTTTGATTGTGGCGACGAAGCCCTGAATCGCTTCCTGATCCGCTTCGCCCTGGCCAACCAGCGAGCCCGCGCTAGCCGAACCTACGTGGCGCTGGCAGGCGATGCCGTGGTGGGCTTCCACACCCTGGTGGTGGGAGAGGTGAGCCCGGAGCAGGCACCCGAACGGATCCGCAAAGGGTTGGCGCGCCACCCGATACCGCTGATGGTGCTGGCCCGGCTGGCTGTGGCAGTGGAGCACCAGGGGCAGGGCCTGGGTGCCGCGCTGCTGAA
>Ga0164292_10002091_pt1 | contig 16276 bp, 13 predicted proteins | sample GEODES117metaG_FD_111486 | JGI IMG/M metagenome (GOLD analysis project Ga0164292, IMG submission 111486) | Eutrophic lake water microbial communities from Lake Mendota, Wisconsin, USA - GEODES117 metaG | ecosystem: Environmental > Aquatic > Freshwater > Lake | place: USA: Lake Mendota...
CCATCCTTTTTGAGGTGCGCTGATCAAGACATCGACGCCTGTTGCACGCATGTCAACCCACATGGCACCAGATGCAATGCAATCTAAGACAAACAAGCCGCCAACCGAGTGAACAGCGTCTGCTACTTGCTTCAAATAATCATCAGGCAAGATCATGCCGCACGAAGTTTCGACATGCGGAGCGAAAACAACAGCGGGTTTTTCTGTCTTGATGGTGGCAACCACCTGATCAATCGGGCAAGGGGCCCAAGAAGCGTCAACAGCGTCCGTCAACGGACGCGCTTTCAGAACAATCGTTTCTGAAGGAATATGCCCCATGTCAAAAATTTGGCTCCAACGGTAACTGAACCAGCCGTTACGCAGCACCAGCACTTTTTGCTGATTGGCAAACTGCCGGGCTACAGATTCCATGCCAAAAGTGCCACTGCCAGGCACCAAAACAGATGAATGGGCTTGATAGACAGACTTGAGGATTTTGGAGATGTCGCACATCACGCCTTGGAAGCGTTTGGACATGTGATTCAAAGCACGATCGGTGTAGACAACAGAGAATTCCAGCAGGCCATCCGGATCAATTTGAGGAATAAGTCCAGGCATTGTTTTACTCCGACATGCAATCAGATGGAAATATGGGGTGGCTGATGGGGCTCGAACCCACGACAACAGGAATCACAATCCTGGACTCTACCAACTGAGCTACAGCCACCGCGGAGGTAAATTATAACGAGCAAATCAACTGGCTGATAACCCCTTATTTGGCTGCGTCATTGCGAAGCGGGTCAGGTACTTTGACTGAAACCTTCAGACGATCTTTAAGCAAATTGAAGTAAGCAAGATTTTCTGCAGTTGCCCAAGCCTGCGTGAAGCGATCCAAGGACTCGGGGGACTGCGCAGCAGTTGGCGCTGACACGACTTTGTTGATCTTTACAATACCGAATCCCTTCGCACCCAGGCTGACTCCTTGCACAGAGGGTAATTTTTTGTCGTCAGCACGCATTGCAAGATCAACCAGGTTGGCAGGCAATTGCTGCGTCTGCTCTCTGCTAATAGTGACGGGTACTTGCCAAGAACCTGTCTCAGGCTTATCGCGCCATTGCGACAGTTTGGATTGACCGTCCTTGACAGCCAACTCCAAAGATTTCTCTCGAAGCAAGGCCTGAACAACCAATTGCTTGACGTTGTCTAGACTTAATTGTGTTGAAGGGCGATAGTCAGTGATGCGAGCTGAAACCAATTGATTGGCTGCTGTTTCGACGGCCTCGGTATTGCGCTTGCGACTGATGCTTTCTTGGGAAAAAATAGATTTCAACAAGTTTGGATTCGCCCAAATAACTTTTCCACCGCCATTCACCTCCCGGGTGATACCTTTGGCATTTTGGACAGGCAACTTCAGCTTTTGCACAACAGCATCAAGACCATCCGATTGTTCGTAGACAAGGTTTGAAAATTGTTCTGCCAATTCAGCATATTTTTTTCTAGCCTGCTCCTTCTTCAAGTCGGCTTCAAGTTGAGGGCGTAATTGTTGAAAATTACCAGCTGATGCAGTTTTGATGTCAGTGAGCTTGATGATGTGAAACCCAAAATCAGATTCAACAACATCACTGATCTCGCCGGGTTTGAGCTTGAAAGCGGCATCTTCAAATGGTTTGACCATGGCGCCTTTGGCAAAATAATCAAGGTCGCCACCATTGGGGGCAGAACCCGCATCCTGTGAGAATTTTTTGGCGAACTCTGAAAAATCTTCTGGCTTTTGACGCAATTGACTTAAGAGCTCACTTGCTTTGGTTTTGGCTTTGGTGAGATCGGCCTCACTTGACCCTTTGGGCGCATTGATCAAGATATGACTCGCGCGGCGTTCCTCCTTGCCAGCCAATGCAGCTTGATTCTGGTCAAAGTACGACTTCAACTCTGACTCGTTCACAACAATGGTTTGTTCTATGAATGCAAGATCAAGTACGACGTATTCAATATCAGCAGTTTCAATCGACTTGTATTCATCAGCGTGCTTGTTGAAATAAGCCATAAGCTCGTCATCGGAAGGTTTGGCTTGATCCAAATAATCCGAGGCAGAAAAAATGGCAACCTGCACCTCCCGCTGTTGCTTAAAGGCTTGCATGGCAACATCAACTTGCGAAGGAAACGTGACAGTGCTTTGCGTTACCCCGTTGACAACTTGACGTACAGACAAATCACCACGCATACGGGCTTCAAACAACTCGGGCGACATGCCCTGTGCAGCAAGCAACTGTTTGTATTTTTCTATATCCAATGTGCCATCAGGCTTTTTCAGAGCCGCCAAAGCCTCCATGTCTGAAATCGTTTTAACGACACGTTGATCAGAAATATTCAGCTTGAGATTTCGAGCAGACGCCTCAAGCACTTTTGTTTGAACCAGTCTTTCCAAAACGCCATACTTCAATGCTGGCGTATCAAACATGCTCGTATCGACACCGGGCATGGAAGCACGCATGCGATCAATTTCAATTTTGTGAGCCTGCTCCCACTCTTCCTTAGAAATATCAAGACCGTCAATTGTGGCTACTGTTTCACCTTTGTTCTGAAAACTGGTGTAACCCTCTAGGCCAAACAAAACGAAGGAAGGAAAAATCAAAATGATCAGCAGAATCTGCATGATCTTTTTATGCGTTCGGATGAAATCAAACATGGCGTGGCTCTTTGAAAAAGTAAAGGCGAACCAGAGTTCGCCTTAGAGGGGGTGGTGGGTGCTGACGGGCTCGAACCGCCGACCTACGCCTTGTAAGGGCGCCGCTCTACCAACTGAGCTAAGCACCCCACCGCATCCGCAGCTTAGTTCAATGCATCTTTCAATGCTTTACCTGGGCGAAATTTAGGCACTTTGGCAGCTTTGATCTTGATCGCTGCGCCAGTGGCTGGGTTGCGACCGTTGCGAGCGGCACGCTTGGTCACTTCGAAAGTTCCAAAGCCAACCAAAGAAACGGAATCACCCTTTTTCAAAGTGGCTTTAACGGCATCAATGGTGGATTCCAAAGCACGGGTTGCTGCGGCCTTGGAAATATCTGCGTGGGCGGCAATATGTTCAATCAGTTCAGTTTTATTCACAAAGGTCCCCTTGACATCAGGTGTGATTTTTTGGTGGATACGTTCAAAATGGGTTTGCACTTTGAATAAAAAAAAGAATAGTAACGGACTTGGAACAAAAGAAAAAATTGTTGCAAGCTATTGTGCATCCTTGATTTTCACTCTAGCGCGCCGTGATTCTAGTCGGTTTTTCAACACCGGGGCGATCTGAGATCGCATCACTTGGCGTTTTCTTTGATATAAGGCAAAGCTTTGCGCAGGTAGTAAATCATGGACCAAACAGTCAAAATGGCTGCAAGCCAAATCAAAATGCGCCCCCACTGGCCGGTATGGATTCCCCATCCCAAGTTCGAATCCAGCAATAAAAATGGAATAGCGATCATCTGAACCGTGGTTTTGACTTTACCCAGCATGTGAACAGTCACGCTTTTGTAAGCGCCTATTTGCGCCATCCATTCACGCAACGAAGAAATAGCAATTTCACGTCCAATGATCAGCAGCGCCACGATCACATCGACGCGGCCCAAGTCAACCAATACAAGCAAACTGGCGCAGACCAAAATCTTGTCAGCCACAGGGTCTAAAAAAGCACCAAATGCAGAGGTTTGATTGAGCTTTCGTGCCAAGTATCCATCGGCCCAATCTGTCAATGCAAAAATGATGAACATCAGGGTTGCGATCAAGTTACGCAGTGGCATTTCGACAGGCCACTGATAAACCCAAACCAGCAAGGGGATCGCGATAATTCGCGTCCAAGTCATGAGGGTAGGTATATTGAAGAACATGAATCTAATCGTAAACGATTGACATGTCATGAACGCTCGGATGAGATGCGATCATTTGCAACGCAGCATCAGTTGGAAAAAAACAAGCTCTTTGGCCAAGTTGCAATTCGACCGTTGAGCCGCCAACGAGCAGATTCAAACGCATCCCAAGCCCAGCGGATGAATCAGCCACAGACCCGCTTAAGGGTCTGGGTGGATATTGAGTGAGCAGTGTTGCAATGTCAGGTAAAGCCGCACCAAGCGATAAGCGGACGTACTTTCCAAATTGACAACGGGCTTGGGTCAAATCCATGGCGTCCATCAAGATCAATCGCAAGCTTGAATTGCGCCGATCAACTTGCACTTTGACACGAGCCACGAGCAGTAAGTCTTCTTTGATGAGATTTTTATACCTTGTAAACACAGCATCATCAGCGCTGACCTCTAAGCATGCACTCATGTCATCAATCAGAAAGATGGTCAATCGCCCCTTGGCTGTGTTGATCGTGCGCTCATCTCGCACAATGCCAGTCACCCATTGCGGTTCTTTGCTTTCGCTCAGGTCTGAGAGTTTTGTTTTGAGAAATTGACGCAGCTCTGCTTGAGCCTCTTCAAATAGATGTCCAGACAAGTGAAATCCAACAGCTGCTTTTTCGTGGGTCAGTTTTTCTCGCACGCCCCATTGCGAAGCATTTTCTAAAGCGGGCTCGTTTTTACTCGAACCATGGCTATCTTCAACGTCAAACAACCCGACCTGATGCACATGATCAGTTTGCGTTTGCGCATATTCAAAAGCCAGACCAACCGAAGCCAATAGCTGTGCGCGATTGTCACCGAGGCCATCAAATGCCCCCGACTTAACCAAGGCCTCGACGGCACGTTTGTTGATGCGAGATCTGTCTACACGCGCACAAAAATCAAACAAACTGTTGAATGGACCACCTTCAACCCGCGCTTCACAAATGGCTTCGATGGCTGACTGTCCTGTGCCCTTGATGGCTCCGAGTCCGTAACGTATTCGATATTTAGACAATGGGACAAAGGCATACACACCAGCATTGATGTCGGGACGGTCAAATTGTATCCCCATGGACTGAGCGTCATCAAACAAAATCTTCAACTTGTCCGTGTCATCCATTTCAACAGTCATGTTGGCACTAAAAAATTCAGATGTGAAATGGACTTTGATCCAAGCTGTTTGGTAAGCCAGCAGCGAATAAGCAGCTGCATGCGATTTGTTGAAACCGTATCCAGCAAACTCTTCCATCAAATCGAAAATGGCATCAGCCTGTTCGGTTGAAATGTTGTTCTTTGATGCGCCCTCGCGAAAAATGGAACGATGCAATGCCATTTCATCGGCTTTTTTCTTGCCCATGGCACGGCGCAATAAATCTGCGCCGCCCAACGAGTAGCCGCCCAACACCTGCGCAGTCTGCATCACCTGTTCTTGGTAGACCATGATGCCGTAAGTTTCAGCCAAAATAGATTCAGCCAATGGATGCGGGTATTCCACCTTCTCACGACCATGCTTGCGAGCCACAAAACTGGGAATCAAACTCATTGGTCCGGGTCTGAACAATGCATTCAATACGATCAAATCCTCTAAGCGTGTGGGCTTGGCATCGCGCAACATGGCTTGCATGCCTCGACTTTCAAATTGAAACACGGCTTCTGTTTTGCCATCGGCAAACAGTTGGTATGTGGGCGCATCATTCAGTGGAATATCGTCATAAGAGAAATCAGACTGGGCAGGATGTTGTTCAACAATCAAATTTTTGGCCATCTCCAAAATGGTCAAGGTTGCCAAACCCAAGAAGTCAAACTTCACCAGTCCTATGGATTCCACGTCATCTTTGTCAAACTGACTGACGGCGGCAGGGCTACCGGGCTGTTGATACAAGGGACAAAAATCAGTTAATTTGCCAGGTGCAATCAACACGCCGCCTGCATGCATGCCCACATTGCGCGTCAGGCCTTCGAGTTTTTGGGCCAAATTCAACAAAATTTTGACCTCATCCTCTTGCGCCATACGCTGTGCCAATTGCGGCTCTTGTTCCAGCGCAATGGCGATCGTCATATGCTGTCCAGGCTTGTTGGGAATGAGCTTGGACAGCCCTTCACAAAAGGGGTAGCTCATGTCAAGGGTGCGACCCACATCCCGAATGGCGGCACGCGCAGCCATGGTGCCAAAAGTCACAATTTGGCTGACCGCTTCGCGACCATATTGGTTCTTAACATATTCAATCACCCTGTCCCGATTGGTCTGGCAAAAGTCGATGTCAAAGTCGGGCATCGAGACCCGTTCTGGATTGAGAAAACGCTCAAAAAGCAGGTTGTACTGCAATGGATCCAAGTCGGTGATTTTCAATGCATACGCAACCAGGGAGCCCGCGCCAGAACCTCGGCCGGGCCCCACCGGACAACCATGGCTTTTTGCCCAATTAATGAAATCACTGACGATCAAAAAATAGCCAGGAAAGCCCATTTTTAAAATTGTTTCAATTTCAAAATTCAAGCGCTCTTCATAGACAGATCTCTTGGCTTCCCGCACAGAGGTATCGGGAAACAAATGCAAAAGACGACTCTCCAGACCTTGAAAAGAGACTGATCGGAAATAGTCATCTGTTGGAATCGGCGATCCATTCACCAAAGGTGTTGGGAATGCGGGTAACTGAGGCTTGCCCAGCGTCAAGCTCAGATTGCACCGCATGGCCACTGCATTCGCATTGGCAACCGCAGATGGCAAATCTGCGAACAGTTCGACCATCTCTTGGGCGCTAAGGAAAAACTGCTTGCGAGTGAATCGTTTAGGACGCTTAGGGTTGCCTAAGATTTCACCTTGTGCGATGCAGACACGGGCTTCATGCGATTCAAAATCATCCTCTTTGATGAACTGAATTGGATGCGTAGCTATCAATGGCAAACCCATCTTTTGCGCCAAATCAACGGCAGCACTGATGTAGCGCTCGTCATCCAGCCTGCCCGCTCTTTGCAACTCAATGAAAAAGCGATCGGGGAAAGATTGACTCATTTTTGCAGCCAAAGTTTGTGCCCGTTCAATGTTGCCAGCGATCAACAACGGGCCAAGCGGTCCTGCTTGTGCACCCGACAAGGCGATCAGACCTTCAGACAAATCACCTACTAGCCAGCGCCAATCAAGAGCGTTGTGTGTGCGAACGGCGTCTTGGGTCCAGAGCTTGGTGAGCAATTCACACAGATTCAAGTAGCCCTTGTGGTTTTGAACCAAGAGCAATATTTTGGCGGGTTCGGCATTCAAGTCTTCATCTGCTAAACGAACGGATATTTCAGCCCCAATCAAGGGCTTGATCCCCCCTTGTCGGCACGCAGAGTAAAACTTGACGGTCCCAAACAGGTTGTTCAAATCGGTGATGGCCAGCGCCACTTGCCCATCTGCCTTGGCTGTGTTGATGGCATCATCAATGCGACAGGTGCCATCAGCAACAGAAAATTCAGTGTGGAGACGCAGATGGACAAACATGCAGGCATTCTATGAAAGAAGCAGCGACCACCTTGGCAGCCAGGGGTCTGAGCAAATTGCCTTTAGAATCGAACAAACCAAGGGAATATTTATGGCAAATAACCTCATCCAACACTTGTCTGATGCATCTTTTGAATCGACTGTCATGAACTCTAAACAACCTGTATTGGTTGATTTTTGGGCAGAATGGTGCGGCCCTTGCAAGATGATTGCCCCTGTACTCGATGAAGCTGCCACAACTTACTCGGGCAAATTGCAAATCACCAAGATGAACGTAGACGAGAACCGTGACATTCCAGCCAAATTTGGCATTCGCGGCATTCCCACCTTGATGCTTTTCAAAGATGGTCAGCTTGCTGCCACCAAAGTGGGTTCACTGAGCAAGGCCCAATTGACTGAATTCATCGACCAACAATTGGCTTCTTAAGCCAGTTTTTTTCCTGTCATAATTCATATCTAGTGCAACCAAGCTGATTTTGGCTTTGTTGCCAAGCACCTGCGAGGCTTGCAGGCTGCCAGCACAATCCTCCCCCCTCTTCTGTCACAACTCCCCCACTGGAGTACCCCTATGCATCTGAACGAACTCAAAGCACTTCATGTGTCTGAGGTTTTAAAGCAAGCTGAAGAACTTGAAATAGAAAACACTGGGCGCATGCGCAAGCAAGAGTTGATGTTTGCCATCATCAAAAAGCGTGCGCGTGCCGGGGAACAAGTATTTGCAGATGGCGTCCTTGAAATTTTGCCTGATGGCTTTGGCTTTTTGCGAAGCCCCGATACCAGTTACACCGCAAGCACAGATGACATCTACATCAGCCCCAGCCAAGTGCGCAGATTCAATCTGCACACGGGGGACATGATCGAAGGTGAAGTGCGTATTCCCAAGGATGGCGAGCGCTACTTTGCCTTGACAAAACTCGATCAAGTCAACGGTGACTTACCAGAGAACAACAAACACAAGGTGATGTTTGAAAATTTGACCCCGCTGTTTCCGCGCGAGCACATGAAGCTTGAGCAGGACATCAAAGGGGAAGAAAATATCACCGGCCGCATCATTGACATCATTGCGCCCATTGGCAAAGGCCAACGAGCGTTGCTTGTCGCCCCGCCCAAGAGCGGCAAAACGGTGATGATGCAACACATTGCTCACGCTATTGCAGCCAACTACCCCGCAAGCCACATGATGGTTCTGTTGGTCGATGAGCGGCCTGAGGAAGTGACCGAAATGCAGCGCTCTGTGAAAGCAGAGGTGATTGCCTCCACTTTTGATGAGCCTGCAGCACGCCACGTGCATGTGGCAGAAATGGTGATCGAACGCGCCAAGCGATTGGTTGAACTGAAAAAAGACGTCATTATTCTGCTCGACTCCATCACGCGCTTGGCTCGGGCTTACAACAATGTGGTTCCCAGCTCTGGCAAAGTTCTGACAGGGGGTGTTGACGCCAACGCACTGCAACGGCCCAAGCGGTTTTTTGGCGCCGCCCGCAAAGTCGAAGAAGGCGGCTCACTCACCATCATCGCAACAGCCTTGATTGACACAGGCAGTCGCATGGATGAGGTGATTTTTGAAGAATTCAAAGGTACCGGCAATTGTGAGATTCACCTTGATCGTCGCCTTTACGAGAAAAGAGTTTTTCCAGCCATTCAGTTGAACCGCAGTGGCACACGCCGAGAAGAACTACTGCTAGCCCCAGAAATCCTCCAAAAGACCCGAATATTAAGACAATTTATTTACAACCTCGATGAAATTGAATCCATGGAATTGATGTTGAAGAACATGAAGGCCACCAAAACCAACGTCGATTTCTTCGATTTGATGCGACGTGGTGGTTGAGTCGCCCATTAAGGCATAATGCTTGGTTGCGAAAAGTGCAGGAGATTGGCTCTTGTGGCTGTCGAATTGAAAAAGGAATCAAAATGAAAGATGGCATTCACCCTGAGTACCGAGAAGTCTGTTTCCAAGACCTGTCCAATGGTTTCAAATTTGTCACACGCACTTGTGCCAACACCAAAGAAACCATCAAAATGGATGACGGTAGAGAATTGCCCTTGTACAAGTTGGACACCTCCAGCGAATCTCATCCCTTCTACACAGGCACGCAAAAATCTGTTGACACCATGGGTGGACGTGTTGAGCGCTTCCGTAATAAATATGGAAAAACCACCGCCAAGTGATTGGTATTCGGCAAAAAGAAGCAGCTTCAAGGCTGCTTTTTTTTTGTCACGCCATGAACCCCTTATGTCAAACTCAGCCTTGTGAATACCCCCTCTCCTGTTTTGATTTCGCAGCAAGCGGTTAGACGTCTACCGCGACTGGCGCTCATCAGTATCTGCTTGCTGTACGTTTTGGCTGGGATCACCGGCCATGATCCTTGGAAACGGATTGATGTCGCTTCGTTTGGCTATATGTGGTCCTTGGCCCAAGAGCAGTCCAGTTATTTCAATTTGCAACTTGCGGGTGTCACGCCTGAATTCAAAGCTTACCTACCTTACTGGTTGGGTGCATGGAGCATTCAAGCCACCCAGGGTTGGCTAGCGCCCGAAGTGGCGGTTCGCCTGCCCTTTAGCTTGATGTCATTGGCCAGCATGACATTCCTCTGGTACGCCATCTATCATTTGGCCAGAAATCCGAGGGCTCAACCCGTTGCTTTTGCATTTGGGGGTGAAGCGCAACCCAAAGACTATGCAAGATCCTTGGCCGATGCTGGTTTATTGGCCTACATGGCCTGTTTGGGTTTGGCATTACCTAGCCATGAAACAACCCCAATGGCCATGCAGCTATTTGGCACTGCCATTTTTATGGCAGGTGCCAGTGCCATGGCTTACTTCCCCCAAAGAGCGTTGTTGGTTTGGTTTGGCGGGTTGTTGGTGATGACCATGAGCGGCGCACCAAGCATGGCCTTGATTTTGGGCATGGGCTCTTGTTTCCTCTGGTTTAAACATCCTCAAGCGCAACTGCAACAAGTGGGGCTGATGGTTTTGACTTTGTTCAGTTTGTTGGGGCTCACAGTCTATTTGGATTTATGGGCTTGGCATATTTTGCCCACAGCAGTGCTTGTGCTGACACAGCATTGGCTGGAGAAAGCGGAACTTTTAATGTGGTTTCTCTGGCCAGCTTGGCCATTGGCAGCTTGGACCTTGTGGCGATGGCGTGGTCATTGGCGAACCCAGTTGTGGAGTCAACACCTGATACTCCCCCTGTTCGTGTTTATGGTCACCCTGATGGGCAGTTTGATCACGCGTGCACCCGAAAAAACATTGTTGTTGGCTCTCCCAAGTTTGGCCGCATTGGCAGCCTTTGCCTTGCCCACCTTGAGTCGAAGTGTGGCAGCCCTGATCGATTGGTTTACCTTGCTCTTTTTCACTGGTTGCGCTTTGATGATTTGGGGCGTTTGGATCTCATTGCAAACCGGTGTACCAGCACAACCCGCCCTCAATGTTGCGCGACTGGTGCCTGGTTACGTACACAACTTTGATGGCCTGAGTATCAGTGTTGCCGTGCTTGTATCTGTAGTCTGGTTGAAATTGGTGCAGTGGCGCATTGGCAGACACCCCACTGTCATTTGGAAAAGCCTTGTGCTGCCAGCCAGTGGAGCCACACTGTGTTGGGTTTTGTTGATGACCCTGTGGTTACCGATTTTGGATCGTGCATTGAGTTACAAACCATGGTCCACTCAATTGGTTGCCTTGATGAACGATCCGAGCTGTGTTTATGCGGATGGACTTGAACGCAATCAATTAGCCGGGCTGAGCTACCACGGACAATTTGATTTCATTGACTTTCACAGCAAATCAGACGGTCAACCATGTGATTGGTTGATGACAAGACAAAGCTCACAACTTTTATCAACGTCCAATGAAATTCAAGGCTGGCATATGGTGCTCAAGAGCAAACGACCCGCAGATAGAAATGAAGAAATACTGATCTTCAAAAGAGTTGGTCCATGATGTATGAGTGAACAAAGACTCATCATCAAACACGCGCTAACCGTATTGGTTGGTCAACTCGCTGTTGTGAGCTTTGGCGTTGCGGACACCATCATTGCAGGTCGGTATGACCCAGAGGCATTGGCAATTCTTTCTATCAGTGCAGCCATCTACATCACTGTCTACGTTGGCTTGCTGGGAATTTTGCAAGCTCTGATTCCCATGTTTGCAGAGTTGCATGGCGCCAAGGAACATTTCAAAATTGGTCGAGTCTTTCGTCAAGGGCTTTACTTGTGGGCTGGATTGACTGTCACAGGCGTTCTACTGCTCTTGTCGCCCAGTTATATTTTGGAATGGACAAAGGTACCAGTTCATTTGCAAAATCAATCGACTAATTACCTGGCCATCTTGGCATTGGCATTGCCACCCGCACTTTTTTTCCGACTGTTTAGTTCACTGAATCAAAGCTTAGGCAAGCCCAAGCTGGTCACCCTCATCCAAATCTTGGCTTTATTGCTGAAAATTCCATTGTCAATTGCGCTCACATTTGGCATCTTTGATTGGCCTGCTTTGGGTCTGATTGGATGTGCAATAGCCACAGTCATCGTCAACTACAGCATGATGTTTATTGCCCTTTTATTACTGAAGTTCAACAGTATTTACAAACCATTCAATGTTTGGATGAAACCCGAACCCCCAGACTATCAAACACTGAAAAGAATGTGCCGCATGGGCCTTCCCAATGGTTTCAGCGTCACAGTAGAAGTCACTTCATTCACGTTGATGGCTTTGTTTATTTCCCGATTTGGCACCACAGCAGCCGCGAGTCACCAAATAGCCAGCAGCATGGCTGCACTTTTGTACATGATGCCATTGTCATTCTCCATTGCCATCAGCGCACGGGTGAGCTATTGGAAAGGTGCCAGACAGCATGACATGTTGAAGCAGTCGTTGTTCATTGGTTTTCGCATCACCATGGCGCTAGCGCTTTGCATGGCTTGCTTGCTTTGGCTTTTCCATGAATCGATTGCCAGTTTGTATGCCAAAGACACTGATGTAGCGAACATGGCTGGGCAATTGCTCATATTCATTGGTTTTTACCACTTGTTTGATGCATTACAAACCTTGTGCTTTTTTATCTTGCGAAGCTTCAAGGTGACGATTGCACCTGCATTTATTTACAGTATTTTGCTGTGGGGTATTGGGTTGGCGGGTGGTTACCAACTGGCCTTTAACGGTCTTGGGCCGTTCAGCCCCATGCCCAATGCTGTGGCTTTTTGGCTTATGAGCATCCTCGGATTGATTTTGGTCTCGATATGCTTGTTGATGCTGATTCGTTACCATTTCAAGCAATTGAACAAAGCTGAATGGCGTACTTAACTTGTTTTTTCAGCCTCTTTCAATCGACTGCTTGGAAAAAACAGTGTGAATTGAGAGCCTTGGTTTAATTCACTCTCAACTTGCAAATGTCCACCATGGCGTTGCATCACATGCTTGACAATGGCCAAGCCCAAGCCTGTACCACCAGTGTCCCTGGATCGGCTTCGATCAATTCGGTAAAAACGTTCGGACAACCTTGGCAAGTGCTCAGCACTGATCCCCGGACCTGTGTCTTTGACAGCAAAGGCAGCACCCTCTTCTTGTTTTGTCCATGAGACATTGACACGCCCTCCACCCGGGGTGTACCTCAGTGCATTGCTGATCAGATTGGTGAATGCACTGGTTAATTCTTGAATAGATCCAGAAATTTCAACATCTGCCAATGAATCAGAAATATGAAAAGACATCTCGTGTGGTGGCGATCCATCAACTTGCAAAGTTTTCATCAAACCATCAGCATCTTCTTCGCATTGTTTGAGAATTGATTTCAAAGAAGTCCACTCTTGAAAACTTGGATAGGGACTGCCCTCAAGCTTTGACAAAGTCAGCAAATCTTCAACCAGGGATTTCATTCGAAGAGCTTGCTTGGCCATCAGTTGCAAATAATTCTCTTGCTCTTGTGGCGTTAGCTGAAGCGTTTGAAGTGTTTCGACAAAACCCAAAAGAACGGTGAGAGGAGTGCGAATCTCATGAGACACGTTGGCCACAAAATCACGCCGCATCACCTCAGCTTGCTCAATCAATGTGACATCCCTTGAGAGCAATAACATGCGTCCGTCGCCATAGGGGAATATTTGAACGCCTAACCTGTGTGGCCGGTCAACGCGATGCAGTCGACCTTCAATGATGACTTCGTGGTCAAAGCTTTTCGAGAACACATAACTACTGAAAGTTGGATTTCGCAGTAAATTGCCAATCAACTGATGAGCATCGATTTGCGGGTCAATACCAAGGTGCTTGGCAGCAGTTTGGTTGCTCCATTGAATTCGCGAATCGGAGTCAAGCAGCAAGACGCCATTTGGAGATGCTTGAATTGCCGCCAAAAACTGACGCAGGCTTTCTTCACTGGCGGTGCGGGCAGAATCTTTCTGTTTGAAAATTTTGCGTACCCGCAGACTCGCCTCTTCCCAAAAGCCGGACTTGAAAGGATCAAAAGCATAATCATCCGACTTCAACCATTTCAGAAAACGAGAAGCATTCAAAATATCTGACAGGATCGTTCCGATAGACATCAGCAACATGCCAATAAGTGCACCTTGCACCGAAAGATGGGCTGGAAAAATAAAATAGCCAAATAATCCTGCGCATACAAGCAGCAAGAATAAAGCGACCAGTCGCTCAAAGATCATGGTTGCTGAGACTGAACTTTATGGGTAAATCGATAGCCCGCACCACGGACAGTCTCAACCATGGCGCCAGCCTCACCGAGGGCTTCGCGCAACCTCTTGACATGGACATCCACTGTTCGTTCTTCGATGAAAACATGATCACCCCATACTTTGTCGAGCAGTTGTGCTCTGGAATGAACGCGCTCAGCATGATGCATGAAAAAATTAAGCAACTTGAATTCCGTGGGTCCTAGTTTGAGTGCAAGGCCATTGAATGAAACGCGATGGGTAGCACCATCTAAGTGCAATTGCCCGATGGTGATGCTGTCTTCAGCTTGTTCTGGGGCGCGACGACGCAATACAGAGCGAATGCGTGCCAGCAATTCTTGGGTTGAAAAAGGTTTGGTAATGTAATCGTCAGCACCCGCGTCTAAACCTGAAACTTTGTCATGCTCTTCGCTTTTGGCTGTGAGCATCAAAATCGGAACAGATTTAGTACGAGGATCACTTCGCCATTTTCTAGCCCATACCACGCCGTGCTGCCCAGGCAGCATCCAATCAAGCAAGATGACATCTGGCAACACAGCATCAATTTCGCGCTGTGCACTCTCGCCATCTTCAGCCCAAATGGGGGATAAGCCATTGTGTTTTAAATTCACAGAAATCAACTCGGCAATAGCTGCCTCGTCTTCAACAATCAACACTCGGGGCATGTGACGCATGTTTTTTTATTGAAGTTTAGATTCAATTTGCTCCAAACTTGCATGCCGAACATCTTCACCTTTAACGATGTAGATGATGAGCTCTGCAATGTTTTTGGCATGGTCTCCGATGCGTTCTAGCGCTTTAGCGACAAACAACAAGTCTAGGCTTGGAGTGATCGTGCGGGGATCTTCCATCATGTAAGTGATGAGTTTTCTTACAAAGCCGTCGAACTCCTTGTCAATCAAATCATCCTCTTTCATGATGGTCAGTGCTGTGCTTGTGTCAAGACGCGCAAAAGCATCGAGAGATTTGCGAATCAAGCCGCTGGCCAGTTCAGCACTTTTTCGCAATTCAGAAGATGGCAAGGACTTGTAGATGCCGCTTGATGCGATTGACTTGACCATGCGGGCAATCTTGTTGGCCTCATCTCCAGCACGCTCCAAATTGGCTGTTGCCTTAGACAGGGCGATCAGCAGACGCAAATCATTGGCGGTAGGCTGTCTTCTGGCAATGATGGTGGAAATATCTTTGTCGATTTCTACTTCCATGGCATTGACTCGTTTTTCTGTGGCAATGACTTGGTCCGCAACATCAACCACAAAAAGAGACAGTGCATAAATAGCTTGCTGAATCTGCGACTCAACCAAACCACCCATCTCCATCAACCGGGATGAAACGTTGTTGAGTTCTAGGTCAAACTGAGACGACAGGTGCTTATCAGGCATAAAAATCCTTCAATAAAAATTCAAATCAACCAAATCGACCAGTGATGTAGTCCTCAGTTTCTTTTCGCTGAGGCTTGAAAAAGATTTGCTCTGTGACACCGAATTCCACCATATCACCCAAGTACATATAAGCAGTGAAATCAGATACCCTCGCAGCTTGCTGCATATTGTGGGTCACGATAGCCACCGTGTACTCTTTTTTCAGCTCGTTGATCAATTCTTCAACTTTTGACGTTGAAATCGGATCTAAGGCTGAAGTGGGTTCATCCAACAAAATCACTTTGGGTCGAACGGCCACTGTTCTGGCAATGCAAAGCCTCTGCTGCTGTCCACCCGACAACGAGAGTCCGCTTTGACCGAGCTTGTCTTTGACTTCATTCCAGATCGCGGCCTTTTGCAAGGCTGACTCGACGCGGTCGTCCATCTCACTGCGCGAAAGGTTTTCATACAAGCGGATGCCAAAAGCAATGTTGTCGTAGATTGACATTGGAAAAGGCGTTGGTTTTTGAAAAACCATGCCAATTTGAGCGCGAAGCAAATTCAAATCTTGTGATTTTTCCAAGATGTTTCGACCGTAAAAGAGGATTTCACCTTCCGCATGTTGCCCAGGGTACAAGCTGTACATGCGGTTGAATGTTCTGAGCAGGGTGGACTTGCCGCATCCAGAGGGGCCGATGAAAGCAGTCACAGCATTCTCTTGAATATTGAGATTGATCTTTTTCAATCCTTGAAATTTTCCGTAATAGAAATCAAGGTTTTTAACTTCAATGGCATTTTTGGGTGTGGTTTCAACCATAAATTTCCTGCGTGATGTAACTGTCGAATGAAGTGAGCATGAACAAAATCAAGTGTTTTGTTTGCTGCGGAAAAAGATTCTCGCCATGATGTTGA
>Ga0164292_10002092_pt1 | contig 16274 bp, 12 predicted proteins | sample GEODES117metaG_FD_111486 | JGI IMG/M metagenome (GOLD analysis project Ga0164292, IMG submission 111486) | Eutrophic lake water microbial communities from Lake Mendota, Wisconsin, USA - GEODES117 metaG | ecosystem: Environmental > Aquatic > Freshwater > Lake | place: USA: Lake Mendota...
ACCCGTGCTGTTGTCGCTTGGCAAGAGCGATTCAACTACGACGAACTCTCCGCGAGCCAGCACTCGATGAATCTTGAATTGCAAGACGAGGCAGCATTTTTCGCTGTGTACCAGCATCATCCTCTGCCAGCGGAGACAGATGTTGATGGGATGCTCAAGCCAGAAGTTGTCGCGAGCAAGGTAAGCCGCGCCAGGAAATGCTCCATTGGCCACACGCGTTATCGCCGCTTGCTGCGATCCGTTGATCGTTGAAAGGTCTGCTGATGAAATGCCAATATGTCGAACAACTTTGTCGAAGATTGTAATCTATCTGAGTCGCGATCAATTGAGTCTCTGCGGGAAGATAGCCTAGGGCTTCCTCGCGCCCCGCACTCTACGGGCGGTACACGCCGAAGTACCTCATCAGCGCGTCCTCGACCGCCTGACGCTCGGCCCGGACCTCCGCGTCTACCGGGTATATTCCGTTCTCGGGGTGACGCAGGAAGTAGATGCTGTAGTCCGGCGCATACAGGTCGGGGAGCTGATGGCGCGGCAGTTTAGACACGGCTTCACGGAACGCCTTCACCCGATCCTTCTCCTCTGCGGTTGTAGCAATAAAGTCGTCGAACTTGTGGCTCAGCCCGACCGCGCGGTGGAGACGGTCGTACTCCTTATCCGAAGCCGTGTTGATCGCGGACAGCCGTTCGTAATCGTCCATCATCATCTTGGGCGCGAACCGGAGCACAACCTCGATCGTCCCCTCGCCCTCAAGGGAAGGCTTGCCATCGATCGAGTTGATGGACACGCGGGCCAGTGCGACCGCCTTCTGACGGCGGACGACGATGTCGTTTCCCTGCGCCTCGACCGCCCAGCCGTCACGACCGACAGCCTTTTCCACTCGTGTCGCCCACTTCCGCCCTTCAGTGTCGGTCAACTTCCACTGTGCGGCTGGGGCGGTCGCGTCCACCAACCCAGTAAACATGACCAGCAATCCGATTGTCCAAAGCGTTCGCAACCTGCTGTCCTCCTGTGCACCCACGCGCTTCATGGGTGTCATTAATGCTTCACTACTTCTTTAAGTCTTCCATTTCAGGCGCTCCGGCTTCCAATCATCGCCGGTCCTCGTCAACAAAAATCCTTGCCCAGCCCTCATGCCTCTCCAAACGATCAATATCATACGCGTCGGTAGCGCATCCAAATAGTACCGCAAGACAGGAGTTCGGGATGAGAGCATAATCGAATTATCGATGGTACCGAGGGAATCGACCACATCAAGTTGAGCCCCTCGAGATCTCCATCCATTCTGCAAGTCTTCGGAAACGTACTGCAAAACAAAAATCTCTTCCGGCTTGGCGGTTGCGCCAATAAAGCGAAACCACATTTCAACCAAGTGGTTCTAGTGACTTGAAGACCACAAACTCTTCGAAACGAATGTAGCGTGAGGGAAAGGTTGCGGAGTCTTTGCGTTACTCAAAAGACTTTGTTCGGCGAGCCACGAACAACCTACCGCTCTAGCCGGAAGCCTACTGGTCGTTTCTTTTCATTCTCGAACGCCTTGGGTCGTTCTGACACCTTTCCTCTCGATTTCTCCCAACGAGCGAGCGGAACCCAATCCTGATTCAGCACCCAGTGCGGGTCGCCATCCTGGTCGAGTTGAACGATCCCGACCTGTACATACTCTGTGTCCATGTCCCGGAACCGAAAGTCGAGCCACATTGGCTCTACATCCACGTTCAGAACAAGCTTGCCGTACGTTTGGACCGATTCATTCTCGTTGTCCGTGAACACGCCAGTGTCTTTCGGCAAGTTCGGTCGCGTTGGGGGGGACTGATACAACGACCAGGTGTTGTAAACGCTATCCTTCTGACGTTTTTGCTTCGGTATGTTTATGTCGCGCACATACCAGAAACCGGTAAGTTTCCTTTCCACGGCCTCTCGGTCTACTTTGGGTGGGTCTGCGGCGAAAGCAGATGAGCCCACCACCATCAAAACCAAGACGAGTAACCTTTTCATCGACCGCTCCGTATTCAAATCAATAAGCTAAACAATTAACAATTTCGGATAAGTGAACATCCGCATCGCTCGTTGCGACACTCGCAATATCAAATTCTTGTATGGTCGTCCGCTTACACCGGGGGATTCGTTCCAACATTTTGCTCCTGGAATTAAGTCTTCTCTTTCACAGAATTGCGGAATCGTAACATCACCGCTTTCCTTCCCCGATCTTTAGTGATTCGAGATAACAGAGATCTAGCGAGCTAGCACTTGTTCCGACTCCAGCGAAATGGATCCCTTTTTCTGGCATTGAGAAGATCATTTCGGTACGAACGCTTGACCATTGAGAGTAATCGGGGGCATCTCCCCAATCCGAGCAAGATTCAACCAACGCGATAAGCGTAGCCTCGTGGGTAGTGAAACTGTGGGCTTTCCGTCGGCCAGGGTGACACGTTGTCGCCCGATGATGGCCGTTCGGCCTTCCACAAAGATTGCGGGCGGATTATCGAGGCCGGGAAAGAAGAACGTGAGCTCCGTATCGCCCAAGCTCACGGTTTGCCCATCGGCCTTGCCGGTGGTTACCAGCATGAGATTGGCTCCACAGGAGCGGGAGAAATCGACCGCGAAAGCGGTCCCGTCGGCGAGTGTCCGTGTGCTCGTTTCGCCTCGGGGTGAAGCTTGCCAGAAACGGACGGGGCCTTCCTTGACGGTGCCCCATTGGAGTTTTTGGCCACGTGAATGGATGGCAAAAGCGCGGTCAGCTTTGGCGCCCATATAGCCGCGGACCTCGTTCGTCAGCACGGTGATCACGGTATCATTATTGTCAAGCCATCGGTCACGCCAGCAGAAAAAACCGGGAGGCGCGCCAGTGGGATTGCCTGCTGAGAAGGTGTTTCATTGACTAGCTTGGCTTCTTCCAAAGCGCACCCATTTCTCGAAGCCAACAATCGAATAGATGGCGACTGCGACTGCGATCGATGCAATCCAGGCTAGGCTGTCGATAGGAGCGGAATGAAAGACTCGGTTCATGAAAGGCAGGTAGTTAAAAGCCAATTGGAATAGCAGCATCGCCAAAACGCCAATGGGTAACCATCCGTTGGACCACCAACCAATAGCCCACACCGATTGCGTTAACGACCGACAATTCAGCAGATAGCCGATCGAACCCAAGATGAAGACATTGACGGATACCGTTCTGGCCTCCGAGGGGGATGCACCTCGGCCAGCGAGCATCCACCAGAATAGTCCAAAAGCCCCTGCCAGCAGAAGCAAACCGATCAACCCGGTCCGCATAAAGAGTTCGTGGTTCAGAATCGGATCCTGAGGATCGCGAGGCGGACGCTGCATCAAGGTTTTTTCTCTCGGTTCAAATGCCAGTGTCAGCCCGAGCAACACAGCGGTAGTCATGTTGATCCACAGAGCCTGAACCGGCAGAATTGGAAGCTTGGTACCTAACAGGACTGCAGCAAGTAGCACTAGTCCTTGCCCAATATTGGTCGGGATGGTCCAGACGATAAACTTCTTTAGGTTGTCAAAAACTCCTCTTCCCTCTTCGATCGCCGAAACAATGGTCGCAAAGTTATCGTCTGTCAAAACCATATCGGCAGCTTCCTTGGAAACATCTGTGCCAGTGATTCCCATTGCGATCCCGATATTGGCTTGCTTGAGGGCTGGCGCATCGTTGACACCATCGCCCGTCATCGCAACGATGTGCCCTCGCGACTGAAGTGCTCGAACCAGCCTCAATTTGTGTTCTGGCGTAACGCGGGCAAAAACCGAGTGCTTTTCGGCTAAGGCAGGTAAGTCTTGATCCGATGTCTCTGCGAGCTGGTTACCGGCAATTGCGACTTGAGTGTCGTCTATGAGCTTCAATTGGCGGGCGATGGCTGCTGCCGTTCCTGCATGATCCCCAGTGATCATCTTGACCTGCACACCTGCTCTCTTGCACGACTGAACCGCATCGATGACGGCAGCGCGAGGTGGATCGATCATCGCTTGCAGCCCCACGAACGTCAGCGCTCCATCGAGTTCCTGCTCGGTAAAGGTTGCACTGCCGGCAGGAAGACGCAAACGTGCGAATGCCAGAACGCGGTTTCCCTGATGCGTTAACCGCTCGACATGTCGATGCACTTCTCGATGGTCAAGCTCCACACGATCCCCTTCGGCATCGTAAGCGTCGCGGCATCGATGAAGAACTTGCTCCACGGCCCCTTTTACGAACACCACCGGTTCCGAGTCATCTCGGACCGCATGGAGAGTCGCCATAAATTGACGCTTGGAATCGAAAGGGATCACGCCCAGTCTGGGTCGCTCAGCACGCAATTCCTGCAAATCGAATCCAGCCTTGCGGGCGACGACCAGCAACGCCCCCTCGGTGGGATCGCCGTCGATCTGCCATTGATTGTCTTTGAAACGCAATTCAGAATCATTGCATAGGACTCCAGCCCGAAGACAGCGTTCCAGTCCGATGTCGGCGGATAGGTCAGCTCGCGTGAGCAATGGTCCCTCACTTCCCATCAACGTTCCTACTGGATCATAACCTCCGCCGGTAACACGATAGCTACCAGATATCGTCTGAATCTCTGTCACCGTCATTTGATTCTCGGTGATGGTGCCAGTTTTGTCCGAACAGATGACGGTTGTTCCGCCGAGTGTTTCCACGGCGGGTAGATTTCGGATAATCGCTCGACGCCGTGCCATTCGAGCAACGCCGATCGCAAGGGTCACGGTCAAGGCAGCCGGCAGACCTTCGGGAATCGCGCTGACGGATAGTGCGACCGACGCGAGCAGCATTTCAGTGGCCGGTTTGCCGTGCCATGCGCACCCAATTAAAAAGTTGAGAACGGCCAAAAGCAGAATCATCCACAGCATCGTCTTGCTGAGGTGAGCCAATCGGCGAGTCAGTGGAGTGACTAGTTGATCTGCCGTATCGATCAGATGCGAGATGCGACCGATCTGTGTCGAGTCTCCAATCGACGTGACCATCCCCACTCCTTGCCCAGAAGTAACTAGCGTCGATGAGAAAGCCATATTCGACTGATCAGCCAGGCAAACCGTCCCCATGAGGACGGCTGTCTTTTTGTCGACCGGCAAGGACTCACCGGTCAAAGCAGCTTCAGCGATTCGCAATTCGTCAACTTGGATCAATCGAATGTCAGCAGGGACTTTGTCTCCTGCCGCCAGAACAACAATGTCACCTGGTACCAGATCAATAGAGGCAATCCGCTGACGCAAGCCATCTCGAATCACCATTGTCTCAGTAACGATACTTTTGGCGAGTGCGGAGATGGCTTCGATGGCTTGCGATTCTTGAACGAATCCGATGATCGCATTTAACAGCACGACCCCAAGAATCACACTTGCGTCGACCGGTTCCTTGAGGCAAGCCGTTACCGCGGACGCGATGAGAAGGACATAAATCAGCGGCTGATGAAACTGAAGCAGAAACCGAAGAACAGGACCTTTTCCTTTGCGAACGGCAAGCACGTTCTTACCGTGCCTGCGGTGTCTTTCAATGACTTCTGCGGAAGAGAGTCCTTGTTCGCGTTTAGTCCCGTGTGACGCCAATACCTCGGTAACCTCTTTACCGTACCATTCGACAATAGACGAAACAGTTTTCATGGCGTTCGATTCAGTTGGGATGGGATGTAGTCGGTGTAAGCGATGCCAAGGACGAAGGCATCGAGATCAAAATCGCAGGTAGAAAGCGTCAAATCAGCTCTTCAAATTGTAACAGCAGATCTCCTTTCGATCGTGCAACCAATACCGCTTGAAGCTGATGCTCCCGATTCGATGATCGATTACTTTCGCCGGTGGCTGAACCCGAATGAGAATTGAGTTTCTAGACAAACAGCGGAAAGACAGCCAAAATGTGTTACTATTTCGTTTTGCTTTTTTCGCATCAATCGCGGGACTTTGGATGCGCAATTGCAGATCAAGCTACGAGCAACCTTCCAACGCAAATGGAAAGGCGTAGGACGGCACGTCATGTGCCCTAGAGCTACGCCTCAAAACTGCATCGAATTCTCATGCCCGATAAGTTACTCGATAAGTTACTTTTGTGGATCTACAATGTGCCTGTTAAAAGGCGTTTAGCCACAGCGCTGAAAAAATCCGATGTTTCTAACTCGCACCGGTAACCGAATCCGTCACCCAAACCGGCGTGCCAAACCCGTGCGAGATGGTGGGTTGAAGGACGGGACGAGCCTCCGGAGCCATCGAACTGCGATCGAGTGGACGATGATAAAAACTGGGGACGATCGCTGGCCACTGTAGCCAATTCGGCGTTAGGCATCGCGATGTAGGTATCGCGTTTTTGGCTGATGATTCCAGTGCTGGCGATAGCTGGCTCGCTAGCCCACAAGAAGAACACACCTCCGGGCGCAGGTACTCTGCGGACGGATAGCGTCTGCCATAGCTCGTCGAAGCCAGCCAGTACATTCGTAATTTGCTGGTCATCGATCTTTTGGGCTGCGAGCACGGCAAGCTCTGATGTGATCTGTTGAGAGCGACGGTCGGCGGTTTCGAGCCGTGACTGGATTTCGCTGAGCCCCGACAAGTTCCCGGCGATGTTCGGATTGGCAACGATCGGTTGAAGTTTGGCATGATCATCTCGCATCTGCCTCGCAAGCGACTTCTGCTCGTCTCGCATTCACGTGTTGATAAAACGGGAACTTTGGTGATTTCGCGAATTCTGCGACTATTTTGGCAAATCATGTTGATGTTCGTGATTCAGGCGACATTAGCCAACTGGAGCCAAAATGATGCAGAATTCCAATCCATCCGAAATCGTCGGCCAAATCGCACGCCACCAGACTCGCTTAAGGGGGCTGGTGAGGTGCTTGCTGGTGCGTTCGTCTGATGTTGAAGATGTGCTGCAGGAAATTAACTCCGTCCTTTGGGAGAAGGCTAACGAGTTCCAAGCCGGCACCGACTTCTGGGCTTGGTCCAGCCAAATCGCACGCTTCAAAGCACTGAACCATATTCGAAAATACAGCCGCGACCGCCTGGTCTTCGACGACAAACTTCTCAACGAACTTGCGGATCTGGCATACAAGCGTCTGTCGCAGCTCGATCATCGGCGAGAGGCACTTGAAGGTTGCCTCAACGAACTTCCTCCGCCACAGAGACAACTGATCGATCTTCGTTATGCTGGCGGCCACGCGATTGAGGCGATCGCCGAAATCATCGGCAGGCCCCAAGCATCGATTCGCCAAACACTCTATCGGGTTCGACAAGCGTTGTTGGCTTGCATCGAGGCGAAGCTTCAGTCTGAGGGAGGGGCAACATGAGTTCTAAAACTCGATTCGTGGAACTGATGTCGAGGATGCTCGACGATGCCATATCGGATGAAGAACTCGCCGAACTTCAAACGCTGGCTGAAGCCGACCCTACGCTTCGTTCACAACTCGTCGACCACTTATTGCTCGACTCGCTCTTGGACGAGAATCTTGGGCAAGAGCCTTTGACGGCGTTGGTCGACCTTATCGGCGAGTCGTCTGATCCATTGATCCCGACCGCACAGGTGCCGACAAGTATTCGAACGCATTCTGGAACATCGAGTACAGTCCCAACAAGGCGTTGGCCATGGATGTCCGGCTGGCTTATGTTGGCAGCAAGCCTGTTATTCGTAGTTTCTTTCTTCACATTGAAAGGCAATCGAGAAGCTTATGCAAAGGCAACGCAAATCGTTCGGGCTGCGATGCACACCCATGCTGCGCCCATCGAACGAATTTATGTGGTTGATGTGAAGCGTGGAGAAACGAATGACCCGCGATTCGAGTTTCCTCGCAATGTTCGCGTGGCAACTCAAGGGGACCGCTTTTGGGTGCAAATGCGAGGTTACCGAGAATGGGCTTGGGGACGCAATGAGCAAGGGGCCATTTGGATGACGCTCGGTCCGCAACGGGCTGTCGTCGTCAATCCGAATGAGATGGGCATACCGCTTCGATATATAGGTGATCTTTACACTCTAAACTTAGAGACGTTGCTTCAGACCTTTTTGAAGCACTGTCGCCTGGAAATGTCAGATGGTCCAGCCGACTCGACGATCATTGTGGCAACACCTCGAAGGCAATGGAGCAATCGTCCACTTCAACGAGCCACAATCGAAGTTGATCGCGAAACCAAGGCCATCCGCAAGCTTGTCATCGAACGCGAGTTCGAACATGCGAGCTCGATTTCAACCTTCACCCTCGTCGATTCGAGATTAGCAGATGATTCACTCTACGGACCTGAAGGTCACTTGTCAGAACCATATCGAATCTTCTCGAACGAAACGAGTGCTACTCGCCGTCGAGAGTTAGTCACTAACTGGTTTGGGCCAACATCGGACCAATGGATGAAGATCCTGGAGAATCAACCAAATGAATAACAGATCAAAACTGAGCCCTCCGTCATCAAAAAGTGAGTCATAGGAATATGAGAAATTGGATACGCAGACTGACTGTGTGTGTCACAGTTGTTTTAGGATTTTTATTTTTGACCGGCGTCGCCAAGCGTGTGTGGGCACAGCAAGCTGTGGACAAAAAATTTGATCAGCTTGATCAAAACAAGGACGGCAAGGTCACGCCTGATGAACTGCCAGCTTCCGATTTTTTTAAGCGACTCGATCTCGATGGTAACGGTGAGATCACGAAGTCCGAAGCGGCCCGTGCCCTGGCTCGCGGCAAACTCAATGACCTGATGAAGTCTGCCGGCGGTAGTTCGTCTGACAGTCCAATGGTCAAGCAGATTGAGGCCATTGCCAAGTCAGCCGACGCGGATGGGGACGGAAAAATAACACGCGAAGAGGCAGCCGATGCCCCGTGGTTCGAACGTGCCGATCATAACGGTGATGGTGTTGTCGATGCCACCGAGGTCGAAACAATCAAACGTACCGTTGCCAAAATGCCAAGTAGCGTTAAGCCTGGATCATTGTTGCAGGCAGCGCCGTCTGTCACAGCCGACGACATCAAGAAAGTGACCAGCGGGCCTGAAGTTCTCAATCCCGGCGAAGCTGGCATTGGCAGAATGATTGCTGATGTGGAATTCGTCGACCTTGAAGGCAAGAACCACAAATTGAGCAACTTGGCTTCGGAGTATGGCGCAATTCTGATCATGACTAGCTCATCTTGTCCTGTCAGCAAACGTTACCTGCCGGAGATTGCGAAGCTTCAACTAGAGTTCGCGAAAGCCCAGCTTCCAGTTGTTCTGATCAATCCTTTTCCGAGTGAAAAGGAATCGGCCATCCGATTGCAACTCGCGGCCCAGCCGATCAGCGCCATCTATGTGCATGACAAAACCAAATCATTCGCGACGACATTGGCTGCGAAGACAACAACGGAAGTTTTCTTGATCGATCGCAAAAGGACACTTGTCTACCGAGGTGCCCTCGATGATCAATACGGGATCAACTACAACTTGGACGCCCCGAGACGCAGATACTTGCTAGAAGCAATCGACGCCTATGGTCGCAACGAATCACCAGCGATCTCAGCAACTGCGGCACCGGGATGCGAACTCGGACTTGATTCCGCGACTCGCGATTCCAAGACCGACGTAACTTATTACGGCGATGTAGCTCGCATTCTTCAGCAAAATTGCGTGTCCTGTCATCGTGACAATGGAATAGCGCCGTTCTCCCTGGCTGATTTGGATTCGGTCCAAGATCACGTGAGCGTTATCAAGCGTGTGGTAACAGAAGGAACGATGCCACCGTGGTTCGCTGCGAATAGACAAGATTCAAAAACGAATCCGTGGGCCAACGATTGCTCCCTCTCGTCAAGGGATAAATCAGATTTGTTGTCTTGGATCGAATCGAACGACCGACCGCTTGGCAAGCAAAGCGATGCACCTGAGCCAAAGCAGTATCCGTCGGAATGGAGCATCGGCAAGCCGGATATGATTCTGACGTTGAGCAAACCCTACGACATCAAAGCAACCGGCTATATGCCGTACCAGTTTGACGTCGTTGAGACGAAGTTGACCGAAGACAAATGGGTTTCCGCGTACGAGATTTTGCCGAGCGAACGAGACGTGGTTCACCACGTTATCGTGAAGGTTCATGAGAAGGGAAGTGCGGCTCGGGATGCTGGCGAGGGAGCGGGAGGTTACTGGGCAGTCTATGTGCCAGGCAATGGCTCTCAGAAGTACAGCCAAGGATTTTCCAGACTCTTGCCCGCTGGATCGAAGGTCAGTTTCCAAATCCATTACACCCCGAGCGGAACGGCAAAAAAGGAGCGGCTGAGAATGGGCTTAGTCTTTGCCAAGGACAAGCCACAATATGAAGTCCGAACAGTCGGCGTGGCTCACATGGGAATCTCGATCCCTCCTCACACGGCAGCTCATGTGGAAACAAAGACACAGCGAGTTCCGTTCGACCTTCCCATCATGAGCTTTATGCCGCACATGCACATTCGAGGTGCTGCGTTCAAGTACGAGGCGATTGATGCGAGTGGCAAGAGCGAAGTCCTTCTCGATATTCCGAGATACGACTTCAACTGGCAGCTCAACTATGCCTTTAAGACCCCAAAGCTCGTGCCTCGCGGTAGCACGATCAAGGTAACGGCTGTTTACAATAACAGCGAAAGCAACGCGGCCAATCCAGATCCTGGCAAACGAGTGAAATGGGGCCCGCAAACGATCGACGAAATGATGATCGGATACGTCGAGTACTTTGTGCCATTGACCGAGCCCAAAGTTGCAGCAAAGTAGCGATGACTCCACGAAACCGACAGTATTGGAATATTTGCATGATTCGACCAAGTATAGCAATTCGCCTGACTGTGCTTTTAATGCTGAGCGCATTGTGCTCGTCGGGTCTCACGGCAGATAAACCCAACATCATCATCTTTCTAGCCGATGATCTCGGTTACGCCGACGTCGGTGTCAATGGCTGCAAGGACATTCCGACGACGCATGTTGATGCGATTGCGAAAAACGGTGTTCGGTTCACGGACGGTAACGCCGCGCACCCCGTCTGTTCGCCGTCTCGGGCCGCGTTGATGAGCGGCATGTACCAGCATCGGTTCGGGTTCGAACACAATTCTGGCCCCGAACGTTTCGCATCCCCCGACTTCGGTATGCCGCGCGAGATTCCTTCACTGGCTGAAAAACTGAAAGGGGCTGGTTATGCCACCGGTATGGTCGGCAAATGGCACATCGGATTTAAGGAAGGATTGCGACCTCACGAACGAGGCTTCGATTTCCACTATGGATTCATGAGCGGTGCGCGAAGTTACTACGCTGACAATCCGCGTGAGTTGGACCCAGTCTTGCGCAACGGTGTCCCAGTGAAAGATGAGAAAGAGTATCTCACCGATGCCTTCGCCCGTGAGTCGGTCGACTTCATCCAGAGAAGCAAGGATCAACCTTGGTTCCTTTATGTTGCATTCAATGCTGTGCATGCACCATTGGAATCAACTGAAAAGTACGAATCGCGATTTCCCAATATCACGGACAAGAAGCGCAAGACGTACGCCGGTATGCTCAGTGCGCTAGACGATGCGGTTGGCCGCGTGATGTCAAAGGTGCGAGAACTGGGCGAAGAAGAAAACACTCTCGTCTTTTTCTATGCGGACAACGGTGGCCCGACGGCTGAAACCAGTTCACGGAACGATCCGCTGCGAGGCTTTAAAGGCCAGATGTTCGAAGGGGGGATTCGAGTTCCGTTCGTCATGCAATGGAAAGGGAAAGTCAACGCAGGGCAAACCTACCGCGAGCCAGTGATGGGCTTTGACTGCCATGCCACCGCACTAGCCGCAGCCAGAGTCGATGTTTCCAGCAACAAGCCGCTCGATGGGGTCAACCTGATTCCGTTTGTGACAGGCAAATCGACGGGTAGCCCTCACCAAGAGCTATTCTGGAGAGCCGGCCAAAACCATGCGGTACGGATGGGTGACTGGAAGCTAGTGACTGTGCCACAGCAAGGAGGTTCGATGGTATTCAATCTACGCGAGGACATCAGCGAGCAAAATGACCTCGCCGCAAGCGAGCCCGAAAAACTTCGTGAACTACAGTCTGCTTTCGCTCAGTGGGAGAAAGGAACGCAGCCAGCCAAGTGGGTTCGCCAGGACCAACGCAATTCCGACTCAGGTGGCGAACTGAAAAGCGAACCATCAACCCAGAATCCTCGCCGTCGCCCCAACGCCACGCGTATCGACGAAGCCTTCAAGACCGCTGACAAGAACAACGACGGCAAACTTACTCGCGAAGAATATCCACAACCTGGAATCTTCAATGCGGTCGACGCCGACAAAGATGGCTTTGCAACGCTCGAAGAAGTTCGTGCTTACTTCCGAAATCGACAAGAAAGGTGAGCCATGCGGATTGCCAATCGTAAAAGTTTTTTTATTGCGATTGCATTCACTTCGCTCATGGCGCTCGGAGACGCAATAAAAGCTCAAGACTCACCTGCTAGCTCTGCATTCAGACGACTCGACAAGAATGGTGATGGAAAGCTGCGCAATGATTGACCGAACCATGAAAACCTTTCGCCGCATTGCCATGGGAACAGCTATCGTCGTTGTCTCCGTTGTCGCTGCGCTTAACGTTGCACGGGCGAAGAAGGCGAAGGCTGACGCAGCATTCATTGCGGCCGCAAATCTGCAGACATTGACGCTGACGGTAGACGGAGTTGAACGTCAGGCGCTCGTTCACGTGCCATCGGCTTACGATGGCAATGCCGCGCTGCCTGTGGTGATGATGTTTCATGGAAATGGTGGCACGGCCGAATCGGTCGTTAAAGAAACCGGCTGGGTGGCGAAGTCCGATGCATCGAGCTTCATCGTTGTCTTCCCTGAGGCGACGCGGCCCGACATGACGCAACCGCCGAAGTTTGGCCGCAACAATCCGGCATGGAACGATGGCTCTGGACGATTCCACGCGGGCGAGCGCAACATCGCCGACGTGGCATTCATCGCCGCACTGCTTGACCACCTTGAAGCGAAGTTCGTCTTGGACAAGCGACGGGTGTTTGCGACCGGATTTTCCAACGGCGCTTCGATGGCTTTCCGAGTGGGGCTTGAACTTTCGGATCGTATCGCCGCCATCGCGCCCGTGTCTGGCGCGCTGTGGATTGCTGAACCGAAAATCGCGAGGCCGGTGTCGCTGCTTTACATCACGGGCACCGCAGACCCCATCAATCCGATGGAAGGTGGCGCTCCGAAAATGGCGTCCGGGGCCGGCTTCAAGGGGGTACCTGAGAAAGCCAAACCACCCGTGCGCGAGATGGTGAAGGTGTGGGTGAAGCTTCTTGGATGCGAGCCAGAAGCGAGGCCAATCTCTAGCACCATTGAAGGCATCACGACAATCGTCAACACTGGAGGACGCGATGGCACGGAAGTCGTCTTCACCACCATCGAAGGCCACGGACACATCTGGCCAGGCGGAAAAAGTCCCCTGCCAGCATTCATTCTCGGCAAGGCTACAAGCCGCCTCAACGCTAATGATGCCGTTTGGGATTTTTTCCAGGCGCATCCAAAACCGGATTCGAAGCCATGACAATAAAACTACCCCGCTCCTTCACTCTGCCGGTCCTCGCGGTACTGGCGTTCTCTTGTGGCAATCTCTCTGCGCAAAACGCATCTCCTGCAGACCGATTCAAGCAAATGGACAAAAATGGCGACGGCAAGCTCGATGCCTCCGAAGCCGGGATGCTCGGTTTTTTCAAACAGGCTGACCGCAATGGCGATGGCTTGGTCACGCTGGAGGAAGCCCAGACTTTCGCCCAGAGATCCTCAATTCAGCCTGACAGCAAACGCACCGTGGGCATGGAGGGGGACGGTGCGGCGCCCGTGTTTCACTGGCCTGTCGACCCGGTCGTGATTCCCGAATCCGAATGCCCTGTGCAGGGAATCGCGGCGCGAGCTGCTGATGGCCGTGCCGCGCGTGCGTGGTGGCGCAAGCCGAAGGGCGATGGGCCTTTCCCGGCGATTCTTTTTGTCCACGGCGGGCTGACGGAGTTTCCCGAGGCTAGCCTGCGCCAGCATCTCACCGCCAATCCGGTCATTACCCGCTTCCTCGCCGCCGGTTACGCGGTGGTGATGTCCACCTTCCGTACCTACGAGCAAGACGTGCAGTCGCGTGGTCCGATCGAGGATGTCCGCGCGGTTCTCCGCGAAACGGCGAAACTTCCTGGCATCGACCCCAAGTGCATCGCCCTCTACGGCGGCAGTGGCGGCGGAAGCATTGCACTCGAGTTGGGTGGCGATACCGAAGTTCGCGCAGTCGTCATGGGTGAGCCAGCGACGGTGATATACACAGGAATGCTCAACACAGGAGAATACGGTCCGCGGTTAGAGATGATGGCTAACCCAGAGAAGTATTTCACTCCGGAGCTTCGCGAGCGGACTTCGGAGAAACTAAAGACGATCCGCGTTCCAGTGCTCATCCTGCATGGCGACCAACACGACCTCCATAGACTGAACAAACCAATCTTCTTGCCCTTGATGAAAGTGGCGGGCGTGAAGGTAGAGTATCGCGAGTATTCTGGCTATGGCCATGGATTCTACTTCGGGGGAGGCGATGACCGATGGGGAAAAGGGGCAACCGTAGAGGTCGTAGAACAAGTCGTTCAGGATGTGCAGAACTTCTTATCCAAGGCAATGATTCAGCCTCAAGCCGATTCAAACACTGATGCTCTTCAGAAGATTGTTCCATCCCAAATTCTCCCCAACAAGCAATCGCTGTCGGCCTTAGATCGATATCGACTGTGGGTCGCGCGGGAAACGGCGATTAAGCGACAAGATGTTCGAGCGATCGAGAAACTAGCGGATGTATCCCGTCGCCTAGCGACAAGTAACGATTGGAGTTCTGACCAGAATGTCGAGTTACTCAAGTTGCTTGAACAACTCGAGGCACGTCTTGAACTGAGTGCGGCAAGCGAGATACCAAGTCATTTCAAGCCTAGCGATTATCCATTCGCCACTCCGCGTCGCGAGATATTGAACCAGCAGTTCGCGACATCAAGTGGAGTCGATACACATCTACAGAGCATGGACATTTACGCATTGAAGGAAGGAAATCAACTACCCATCGTTGTGTGGATACATGGCGGTGGCATGAAAGGGGGCGATAAATCGCATCCCGGCATCACGGCTCTAAAACCCGACTACTTTCTCTCGCGCGGCTATGCATTTGTCAGTGTGAATTATCGCCTGGCTCCAGAGGAGAAGCATCCTGCTCAAGCCGAAGATGTTGCATCCGCAATTGCATGGCTGCACGATCATGCGGCCGAGTTTGGCGGTGATCCCGACCGTATTTTTCTACTAGGGATCTCAGCCGGTGCTCAACTCGCAGCAGTTGTGAGCACAAACGATCGTTATCTAGCCAAGCACCAGAAGAGTCCTGCGATTATACGGGGGGCGGTTATCCTCGACATCGGTTCATTTGATATTCCAAGCTTGATGGAACAAGCTGGAGAACGCGCACCGGAAATGTATCGATATACCTTCCGCGACGGCGGCAATCGCGAGGATTGGGTAGACTTTTCTCCTTACTACCACGTCAGTCGCGGCAAAGAGATTCCTCCAATGCTTCTCTATTACGCTGCGGATCGTGAACACCATGCTGTTGAGAATCGACGCTTTGCGGATCGAATGAAAGTGGAAGGTCTCGAAGCGACGGTGCTTGCTGCTGAGGGCAAGACGCATCTGACGATCGAGTTGGAGATTGGTACCTTTGGGGATGTCCCTACCGCTGAGATTGTCCGTTTTTTTGACCAGCAGGATCATCGAGACGACACCATCGCCAAGCATCCGCAGAACAACAATTTCACAACACCCACCGTAAATGCACCACGTGTAAAGTACAAGATTTTTGATAGTGCTGCAGCAAAGAGCAAAGTCAGCTACCACATTTACATTCCGGAGATTTATGACCAAGAGCCAGAACGGGTTTTCCCTGTTCTCTACTGGCTTCACGGCACCGGCGGTGGCCTCAGGGGCATCGGCCCACTCTCTGAGTTCTTCGACCGAGCGATACAGGAAGGTAAGATGCCGCCCATGTTGATTGCGTTTCCTAATGGTGGTGCCACAAGCATGTGGTGTGATTCTCAAGATGGTGCTGTCCCAATCGAGACGATATTGGTCAAAGAGCTTGTGCCGCACATCGACGCCAACTTTCGGACCTTGGCTAATCGTGATGGAAGGATTCTGGAAGGCTTTAGCATGGGAGGATACGGCGCGGCCCGTCTCGGCTTTAAGCATCATGACTTGTTTTCCGCAGTATCTATCCTGGCAGGCGGACCGCTTGACTTGGAATTCGCAGGCCCTCGCGCCCTAGCAAATCCCTCGCAACGAACGTTGATTCTCGAGAGTGTC
>Ga0164292_10002093_pt1 | contig 16272 bp, 12 predicted proteins | sample GEODES117metaG_FD_111486 | JGI IMG/M metagenome (GOLD analysis project Ga0164292, IMG submission 111486) | Eutrophic lake water microbial communities from Lake Mendota, Wisconsin, USA - GEODES117 metaG | ecosystem: Environmental > Aquatic > Freshwater > Lake | place: USA: Lake Mendota...
CAACCTCAACGCAGTAGAAGCGTCAGTTCCTAAACTTTTCGGTTGTCCAGGTGCTCCGCTTCCAACCCCTCTCGGGGTCGTCGCGGCGCGTCGCCTCTCAGCGACTCATCGAACCTACAGCATGGGGTGCCCCCCCTGGCAACCCCCCTCCACCGGTTGCTGCCCTCAACGCCTGCCTTCGCGGTGCATCCAGCTGATCCAGTCCGCCGAAATCTGCTTCGGGCAGGTGGCCTCGCATTCGAGATGGTTGCTGCAGCCCCCGAATCCCTCCGCCTCCATCCGCTCCTGTAGAGCCCGCGCCCGCTCGCGACGCTCCGGCTGGCCCTGGGGCAGCTGACCGAGGTGGGCAAGCTTGGCGGCCACGAACAGGCTGGCCGAGGCATTGCGGCAACTCGCCACACAGGCTCCGCAGCCGATGCAGGTGGCGGTGTCGAAGGCACTGGCGGCCTGATCGCGTCCGATCAGGATCGTGTTGGCCTCCACGGCACTGCCGGTGTTCACCGAGCAGTAGCCCCCCGCTTCGATGATCCGATCCAAAGCGGAGCGATCCACGCTCAGGTCCTGGAGCAGGGGGAAAGCCTGGGCCCGGAAAGGCTCCAGCACCAGCGTTTCCCCCGGCCGGAACTGACGCACATAGAGCTGACACACCGTGGTGGCCAGCTGGGGTCCGTGGGCCTGACCGTTCACCAGGAAGCCACAGGATCCACAGATCCCTTCGCGGCAATCGTGCTCGAACCCCACCGGCCGCTCCCCCCTGGCCACCAGCTCCCCATTGAGCAGATCAAGCACTTCCAGCAAGGAAAGATCCGGGGACAATCCCTCGAGCTGATGGGTCTCGAAGGCGCCGGGAGCATCGGCGGCCACCTGACGCCAGATCTTCAGGGTGAGGGAAAGACGGGAGGCCATGGGGACGGCGGGACGACGAGAACCGAACGGAGACCGCTCAGCGGTAGTTGCGCGTACTGGGGGGCAGCACGGTGAAACGCAGCGGCTCGCAGTGTCGTCGCGGTGCCGCCTCCGCGACGTATTCCCAGGCGGCGATATGGGCGAACCTGTCGTCATCGCGAAGGGCCTCGCCATCGGAGGTCTGGTGCTCCTCACGGAAATGGGCACCACAGGATTCCTCCCGGGCCAGGGCATCCCGCAGCATCACTTCGGCAAGCCCGAGAAAATCCTCGAGGCGCAGGGCCTTCTCCAGCTCGGCATTGATCGGCGACCCGTGATCCGGCAGCTTCAACTCGGAGCGAAATTCCTGCTGCAGGCGTGCGAGCTCCCCCAGCGCGGCCTGCAGACGGTCCGCCTGGCGACTGATGCCGCAGGCATCGATCATCAGCAATCCAAGGGCACGGTGGAAGTCGTCCACCGGACGGCAGCCCGGCACGGCCATCAACCGATCGACGCGGGCCTGCCCCTCAGCCAGCGCCGAGCGGCAGGCGGAATGCTGCGGCCCCACCTCGGGATGGGGCTGAGCCGCCAGCCATGCCGTGACCGTGGCCGGAGCGATGAAGTAGCCATCCGCCAGCCCCTGCATCAGGGCACTGGCCCCCAACCGGTTGGCACCGTGCTCCGAGAAATTGGCCTCGCCGAGCACGAACAGCCCGGGCACACTGCTCATCAGGTGGTAATCCACCCAAAGCCCGCCCATCGTGTAATGGGGCGCGGGATAGATGCGCATCGGCGTGGCTGTGGGATCCTCGCCGGTGATGCGCTCATACATCTCCAACAGGTTGCCGTAGCGCTCCGCAATCGCCGTCTTGCCATCCCGGGCGATCGCATCGGCGAGGTCGAGATATACGGAACGGCCGCCGGGCCCCACCCCATGGCCCGCCAGACACCGCTCCCGGGCCCGCCTTGAGGCCAGGTCGCGCGGAACCATGTTGCCGAAACTCGGATACTGGCGCTCCAGGAAGTAATCCCTTTCGGCCTCGGGGATCGCCGCGGCCGAGCGCCCATCGCCGGGCCGGGCCGGCAACCAGATCCTCCCGTCATTGCGGAGGCTCTCGCTCATCAGCGTGAGCTTGCTCTGCCAGGCCTCGCCGGCGGGGATGCAGGTGGGATGGATCTGGGTGAAGCAGGGATTGGCCAGCAGGGCTCCCTTGCGATACGCCCCCACGATGGCGCTGGCATTCGACTTCACCGCATTGGTGGAGAGGTAATAGACGTTGGAATAACCGCCGCTCGCCAGCAGCACCGCATGGGCGGTGAACACCTCGAGCGCCCCCGTGAGCTGATGGCGACACACCACACCGCGGGCCACCCCCTCCACGGTGACCAGCTCGAGCATGTCCCGGCGGCAGAACAGCTCCACCCTGCCCGCCGCCACCTGGCGCATCAGCGCCTGATAGGCGCCATAAAGCAGTTGCTGCCCGGTCTGCCCCCGGGCATAGAAGGTGCGACTCACCTGGGTGCCCCCGAAACTGCGGTTGGCCAGGGTGCCGCCGTATTCGCGGGCGAAGGGAACCCCCTGGGCCACGCATTGATCGATGATCGCCGAGCTGATCTCCGCAAGACGGTGACAGCCCGCCTCACGCGCCCGGAAATCTCCGCCCTTGAGAGTGTCACGGAACAGGCGCGCCACGCTGTCGCCATCGTTGGCGTAGTTCTTGGCGGCATTGATGCCCCCCTGGGCGGCCACGGAATGGGCCCGGCGCGGACTGTCGTGATAGGTGACCACCTGCACCCGATAGCCCTGCTCGGCCAGGGTGGCGGCCGCCGAGGCCCCGGCCAGACCGCTGCCCACCACGAGAATCCGCAGCCGCTGGCGGTTGTTCGGCGCGATCAACGGCAAACCGTCGCGGCAACGCTGCCAGGCGGTGTCGAGCGGCCCCGAGGGCACACGGGGATCCCAGCCGAAGTCCCTGGCGCTCAACCGACGCCCCCCGGTCCGGTACCTCCCAGGCGCAGGGCCAGGGCCAGCAGCGCGAAGCCACCCCCCAGCACCAACGCCAGGCCGCGCCCCGTCCAGCGGATGCGCAGGCCATTGGCGGAATCCAGCCACCCGAGGCTCCGATGGGCGCTCTCAAGACCGTGGAAGAGATGGAGGGCCACCGCCAGACCGGCAAGCACGTAGAGCCCAACGGCCCAGGGCGCCGCCAGGGCCAGCCGCAGGGTGACCAGTTCCTCCCCCGCCGGCGGCCGGTACCAGCGCAGCTGGGCCAGGTGCACCGGCAGGAACAGCAGCAACAGCCCCCCGCTCCAGGGCGCCAGCCGGGCGGCCAGGGCAGCCAGCTGTTCCGCCTGCCCCAAGCGCCGGCTCACCCGAGCAGGGGCAACGGTACCCACGGCCCGACGATGGACCACCACCCTGGCCAGCCCAAGACCCAAGTGGGTGAGAGCCGCCACAGCCAGCCCCACCTCCACCAGGGGCAGCCAGATCAGGCCATGGAGGGCTGTGGCCGTGTTCTCGAAGCCGGCTGGATCCACCAGCGCCAGAGCCAGGTTGAGCAGATGGAAGCCAAGGAAGATCACCAACGCCAGCCCGGCGGCGCTCACCCAGAGGGAAACGAGCCTGGCGGGCCATCGCCACCTGCCGATCAAGGCGGCAGCAGGGGGAAGACTCTCAGTGGGCCCTGGTTCCCCCATACGTGACGCTCAGGAACCAAGCGGCAGGGAGGACCCGTCGCGCAGCAGGGCAGCTAGCTGGTGGGCCTCCATCGGGCGTGCGAAGTAATACCCCTGGTAGCCATCGCAACCCAAGGAGGCGAGCAGGGAGGCCTGGCCCTGGGTTTCCACCCCCTCCACCATCGTCTTCAGCCCCAGACCCTTCCCCATGGCGATGGCCGTCTGCACGATCAGCCGGGCGGAGGGGGACTGCTCGAGATTGGTCACGAAGCTCTGGTCAATCTTGAGTTTCTGAATCGGCAGGCGATGCAGATACGTGAGCGAAGAGTAACCGGTGCCGAAGTCGTCGATCGCCAGCGTGAGGCCCAGGGCGGCCAGATCCTCCAGCTCCTGGGTGAGGCCGCTGATCGGCAGCAGGCAGGACTCGGTGATCTCCAGCTCCAGCAACGAAGCAGGCAGATCGTGGCGTTGCAACACCTCAGCGACGATCCTGCTCAGCAGCGGCGGTGCAGCGGGGAACTGGCGCGGCGACACGTTGACGGCCATCGGCCGAGGATTGAGCCCCTCCTCCAGCCATTGCCGCTGTTGGCGACAAGCCTCCTCCACAACCCAGCGACCCAGGGAATGAATCAGACCCGTCTTCTCGGCGATCGGAATGAACTGGCCGGGACTCACCAGACCGTGATCCCCATCGCGCCAGCGCACCAGGGCTTCGTAACCGATCAGCTGGCCCTGGCCATCCACCTGGGGCTGGTAATTGAGGTGCAGCTGGCCGTTCTCGAGCGCCAGGCGCAACTTTCCCTCGAGGTCGAGCTCTGCCCGCAGGCGGTCGGTGAAGGCCATCTCGTACAGCACCACCTGCCCCTGGCCCTGGTCATGGGCCTGACTGAGGGCGGTCGCCGCCCTGCGCAACAGCACATCGGCCTCCTGGCCGTGGTCGGGAAACACGCTGAGCCCGCCGCAGAACCCCAGCACCAGCTCCTCCCCCTGGGGAAGGAAGACATTCCGGGAAATCGAAGCCTGCAGCTCCGCCGCCATCGTCTCGGCAGCCATCGCATCGCAACCGGGCCGGATCACCAGGAACTCATCCCCTCCCAACCGGGCCAGCCAGTCACCGGGTTGCTTCCAACGACGCAGATGGTCGGCCACAGCCCAGAGCAGGTGGTCGCCGGTGGCGCGCCCGAAGGTGTGGTTGACGCGGCGAAAGCCGTCCAGATCCAGCCAGAGAAGGGTCAGATGGCGATCGATCCGCCGCCCCAGCCTGTCCTCCAGAAAGCGGCGGCTGCTCTCCTCATTGCCCAGACCGGTGAGCACATCATTGAACGCCAGCCGCTCCAGCTCCAGGCGAGCCGCACTGAGTTCGGTGATGTCGCGCACCATCAAGGAACTGCCGACATGGACCCCTTCGGGATCGAGGCGAGGGGTGAGTTCCACGTCCAGAACACGGTTGGAACCCAGCCCATCCACGATCTGCAGCCGGAACTGACGGGACTGGGCCGCCAGCAAGGCGCCGGAAAGCTGCTCCAGGGTGCCGCGATCCTGCTCGGCCACGAACTCCCCCAGCCCCCTTCCCTCCAGCTGTCCCTCCGGCAGGGCAAAGATGCGATGGGTGGCGGGATTGGCGAACTGAAACACCAGGCCGAGGTCGAGCAGGGCCAGGCCATCGCCCAGTTGTTCCACCAGCTGGCGATACCGCTCCTCGCTGCTGCGCAGCTGGTCGATCAGGCTGGACTGGACCTCGAGCATCGCCTGGCTGGACTGCAAGCGGCGGCGTTCGCTGATGTCCCGCAGCGAAACCGTCCAGCGGTCCTCCACTCCAGAGGGCAGCGTCAGCCGGCGGGCCACCAACTCCATCGGCGGAAGCACCCCGTCCGGAGGCTGAAGTTCGACCTCCATCCGGCAGGAGCTGCCTGACTGGAGATCGTGAAGCCTGGCCGCGAGCACGTCCGCCTGCTGGGGTATCGCCAGCCAGCGTCCAAGGGGTTGTTGATAGAGGGAAGCGGCCGGCACACCGAGCATCGTCGCCAACCTGCCATTGCTCTCAAGCACCCGCAGCTCGGCATCGAGCAGAAGCAACACATCCCCGCTGAACTCCACCATCTGACGGAGATGGGGGAGAACTCGCACCGCCTGGGAGAGCTCGAACTGGAGCCTCTTCACCTCCCGTTCGAGCCGGCGGGGATCACTCATCGGCAGCCAAGACCAGGCGGCGGCTCCTGCAGGGCCCCCAGCACGAAGGCCTGCACCGCCTGTCGATCCTGCAGGCCCAGGTGCCGGGCGCCGGTGGGGGCCAACATGCAGGGAATCCGATCGAGCTCGCGGATCCACCAGGCGGTCAGCTGATCCAACTCCTCTTCATCGAGGAAAGGGTCGTGATCGAAGCGCACCCCCACCTCTTCCAGGCAGGCGGCGATCACCTCGCTGGAGGCGATGTTGCGACCCTCACACCAGAATCCCCGGAACAGTCGCTGCCGCACCTGGGGTGCCAGATCGGGGGCTTCGTCCTCCAGAGAGGCCTGCAGCAACAACGCACGGCGGGAATTCACCCAGGCCGGCGGGAGGTTCACCCCAAGATCCGGTGCCCGGAGGGAAACATCATTCACTTCGTTGAGCAGGGTGGAAAGATCCTGGGGCGCGTTGCCCTCACTGAATTGATGGGGCAGATGGGGTTTGTGCTCCACGCCCACCCAACGCACCTGGTCGGCCAGTCCCATGCCGCACAGCCACTCGTTCAGAGTGAAACAGTAAGGACAGTTGAAGTCGGAAACCACCACAACCCTGGCACTGAGAAGGGCGGAGGGCAGGGCAGCAGCCGGGTCAGGCGACTGCGGAAACTCGATGGGAAATAACGAAATCGTCTTCCCAGACTAAGGGTGATGGCTTGCGCGTGGGATTGTGAAACCATTCGCCGCTGAACCCTTGCGCTGGTCGCGTCCCTCCACGCTGCTCTGCGCGTTTCTCACGCTGTTGAACGACCGGCTGGGAGAAAGCCTGATCTTTCCGTTGCTGCCGTTTCTGCTGGCCGGTTTCACCAGCGACGGCCGCGTGCTCGGACTGCTGGCGGGAAGCTACGCCGTGGCCCAGTTCGCCTGCACCCCCCTGATCGGCGCCCTCTCCGACCGCTTCGGGCGCAAACCCGTGATCACCACCTGCGTGGCCGGGTCGGTGCTGGGGCTGGGGCTGTTCGCCCTCACCCTGAGCTTTCCCTGGAGCCGCTACTGGCCTGGAGCCCTGGCCAGCGGCGTGCCCCTGGCCCTGCTGTTCGTCGCCCGTCTGATCGATGGGATGAGCGGCGGCACCGCCGCCACCGCCGGCGCGGTTCTTGCGGACATCTCCCCCCCCGAACAACGGGCCCGAGCCTTCGGCCTGATCGGCGTGGCCTTCGGACTGGGGTTCATCCTCGGCCCCGCCCTGGGCGGCCTGCTGGCCCGGATCAACGTGACCCTGCCGCTGCTGCTGGCGGTGGGTTTCGCCGCGCTCAACCTGGTGCTGGTGATCACCCTGCTGCCCGAAACCCATCCGCAGGACTCCCGCATCCCCCTGCCCCGAAAACGGGAGCTTCAGCCACTCACGCAGCTCAGCCGGGTGTTCCGCAACCCACGGGTGCGGCGCCTGGCCCTGGCCTTCTTCCTTTTCTTCCTGGGCTTCAACGGCTTCACCGGTGTGATGGTGCTGTATTTCAAGCAGGGCTTCGGCTGGGGGCCGGGGATCTCGGCGGGAGCGTTTCTAGTGGTGGGGATCGTGGCCACCGTGGTGCAGGGGAGCCTGATCGGCCCTCTGGTGCAACGCCTGGGGGAATGGCGCCTGAGCCTGGTGGGCCTGGGACTGGTCACGGTGGGCTGCCTGCTCGTGGCCGTTGCCCGCCCGGCAACGGCCGTGCCCGTGGTGTTCAGCGCCGTGGCGCTGCTGGCGATGGGCACGGGCCTGGTCACCCCCTGCCTGCGCAGCCTGGTCTCCCGTCGGCTGGATGACGGTGGCCAGGGGGCGGCCCTGGGCAGCCTGCAGGGCCTGCAGAGCCTGGGCAGCTTCCTCGGCCCTCCGCTGGCAGGCTGGGCATACGAAAGCCTGGGGCAACGCAGCCCCTTCGCGCTGGGCATGCTGTTGATGCTGATGGTGGTTGCTCTGGTGGCTGGAGGGCTGCCGCGTCAAGCGGAGGCGACACCATAAAAGGCGACCCCCAATTGCTACCTTGCCGGAAAGGTGCAGAAAAGTGAGGTCAAATGACCAAGAGAGTCGTGGACCCAGCGCTCTACATCAACCGCGAGCTCAGCTGGATCGATTTCAACCACCGCGTTCTCGCCCAGGCACTCGATGAACACACGCCCCTGCTTGAGCAGGCGAAGTTCAGCGCGATCTTCAGCAACAACCTCGACGAATTCTTCATGGTTCGGGTGGCTTCCCTGAAGTCCCAGCAGGAAGCAGGCGTCACCACACGCAGCGATGATGGCCTCACTCCGCTCCAGCAGCTCGAAGCAATTCAGGCAAAGCTGCGACCTCTCCTTGAACTTCAGCAGCATCACTATCGCTATTCGCTCAAGAGTCATCTTGCGGAATACGGTGTTCAACTGATCGACTATCTACGACTAAACGCCAAGCAAAAAAAGTGGGCTGACGAATACTTCCGTACCGCCATCTTTCCGGTACTCACGCCTCTGGCGGTGGATCCTGCCCACCCATTCCCGTTCATGAGCAACCTGAGCCTGAATGTGGCAGCCCTGATCCGCGACCCGGACACGGGACAGGAGCAGTTCGCCCGGGTGAAGGTGCCGCAGAAGATCCTGCCCCGCTTCGTACCCATCCCCACGGAGCTCTGCAGCCGCCAGCCGGCCCCGGTGTTCACAGCGGTGCCGCTCGAGCAACTGGTGGCCTTCAACCTGCAGCTGCTTTTCCCGGGCATGGTGATCGAGGGGCACTACTTCTTCCGGGTCACCCGCGACGCCGACCTCGAACTGCGGGATCTCGAGGCCGATGACCTGATGGAGGCCCTGCAGGAAGGCCTGCGCAAACGCCGCATGGGCGGGGAGGTGGTGCGGCTGGAGGTGGCCGATGAAATGCCAGCCGAGATGGTGCAGTTGTTGATGGAGGGCACCGATGTGGAGCCCGAGGATCTCTACCGGATCAACGGTCCCCTGGGCCTCGATGATCTGATGAGCCTGCTGGCCATCCCCCTGCCCCAGCTGAAGGATGCCCCCCACAAGGGCCGCACCGTGCCCGCCCTGCTGCGGACCCAGAAGAGCCAGCTGGAGGACGGCTCGATCAAGGCCGAGGAATTCCAGAGCATTTTCTCGGTGATCCGGCGGGGAGATGTGCTCCTGCACCATCCGTATGACCTGTTCGCCACCTCTGTGGAGGAATTCCTGAGCCAGGCCGCCGAAGACCCTTCGGTCCTGGCGATCAAGATGACTCTCTACCGCACATCCAAGGACTCACCGGTGGTGGGATCCCTGATCAAGGCCGCAGAAAACGGCAAGCAGGTGATGGCCCTGGTGGAACTCAAAGCCCGCTTCGATGAGGACAACAATATTCAGTGGGCCCGCCAGCTCGAGCGTTCCGGGGTGCATGTGGTGTATGGAGTGCTGGGCCTGAAAACCCACACCAAAATCACTCTTGTGGTTCGCAAGGAAAAGGAGCGTCTCCGCAGCTACGTGCATATCGGCACCGGCAACTACAATTCCAAAACCTCCAGCCTCTACACCGACTTAGGCCTACTCACGGCCCGCGAGGAATTTGGCCAGGACCTGGTGGAACTGTTCAACTACCTGACGGGGTTTTCTAAACAACAGAATTTCCGGAAGCTGCTTGTGGCGCCCGTCACCTTGCGCTGCGGCATGGAGAATCTGATCCGCCGGGAGATTGACCATGCCCGGGGCGGCCGCGGCGGCCACATCAAGGCCAAAATGAATGCCCTTGTGGATCCCGCGATCATTGCCCTTCTCTATGAAGCTTCCCAGGCAGGGGTGAAGATCGACCTGGTGATTCGCGGTATGTGCTCCCTGCTCCCAGGCGTGGAAGGGGTGAGCGAGAACATCCGGGTGATCAGCGTGATCGGCCGCTTCCTGGAACATTCGCGGCTGTTCTGGTTCGCCAACGGAGGGGAGGCTGAGATGTTCATCGGCAGCGCCGACTGGATGCCCCGCAACCTGGATCGCCGCGTGGAAGCCGTGACTCCGATCGAAGACCCGAGATTGCGACAGCAACTGGAAGAATTGATCGATCTCTACCTGAATGACACCGGCGCCTGGCACATGCAAAACAACGGACATTTTGGTCAGATTCAACCGGAAAGCGAGCAGCAACTTGCGCAAACCGCCTTGATGGATCGCTGGCGCGGCGGCTTCCTGTCGTAGCGACGGCAACATAATTTTCTGCCCTCACAGAGATACAGGAAATTTTCCATTTCCACACGCTCCACAGGGGCGGGTGGTGCTAAATTCCGGCCAAATTCATTCGGAGGCCTGGGGTGATGGGGACACCTCTGCATTCCGCTCTGTCAGGGCCTGATGGCCCTGCTTCAGGGCGCCTTACCTCGTCCGCCAAGCCGGCGGCAAGATCCGTCCGCATGCCGGCCGGCCGCCAGGGGGGAAGACTGAGCGCAGATTCAATCGGCTGGTATCTGAGCAACATCGGCAGGGTGCCCTTGCTCACTCCTGCAGAGGAGATCGAGCTGGCCCACCACGTGCAGGCAGCGAAAGTTCTGCTTGCCCTTCCTGCCGAAGAACGCACCCCCAAGCACAACCGGCTGATCCGGATGGGCCAGCGGGCCCGCGACCGGATGATGGCCGCCAACCTGCGGCTGGTCGTAAGCGTGGCCAAGAAGTACCAAAACCAGGGCCTGGAACTGCTGGATCTGGTTCAGGAAGGGGCGATCGGGTTGGAGAGGGCGGTCGACAAGTTCGATCCGGCCATGGGCTACAAATTTTCCACCTATGCGTACTGGTGGATCCGCCAGGGGATGACCAGGGCGATCGACAACAGCGCCCGCACCATCCGCCTGCCCATCCACATCAGCGAAAAGCTCTCCAAGATGCGTCGCATCACGCGGGAGCTTTCGCACCGGCTCGGCCGCCAGCCCAATCGGCTCGAGCTGGCCCATGCCCTCGGCATGGCTCCGGAGGAGCTGGAGGAGCTGATCAGCCAGAGCGCCCCCTGTGCATCCCTTGATGCCCATGCACGAGGAGAAGAGGATCGGAGCACCCTTGGGGAACTGATTGCCGATCCCGCCAGCGGCGAACACATCGACTCGATGGATCGCCATCTGCAGAAGGAGCACCTCGGCACCTGGCTCTCCCAGCTCAACGAACGGGAACAGAAGATCATCCGTCTGCGCTTCGGTCTCGAAGGCAGCGATCCCCTCACCCTGGCGGAAATCGGCCGCCAGATCAATGTTTCCCGGGAAAGGGTGCGTCAGCTCGAAGCGAAGGCGATCATGAAGCTGCGGCTGATGAGCAACATGCATCAGGCTGCCTGACCCCCGCTCCTCCAGCCCTTGCCGTTCTCCTGCTGCTCAGGCTGGTGGTGGCAGCAGCTGGGCGCCGTGGCTGTCGTGGCTGGCTGGCTGGCCCTGCTTACCGGCCTGGCCCGGCAGGTGCGAAACCACTGGCCCCAGCACCGGGAATGGAGTCGCAAGCTGCTGCACATCGGCGCGGGGCCGGTGGTGCTGATTGCCTGGTGGCTCAACATCGATCACCGGATCGCCGTGCCAGCCGCCGCAACCGTGACCCTGCTGGCCTTTCTCAACCATCGGTGGCGGATCCTGCCCGCCGTGGAGGATGTCGGACGCCGCAGTTACGGAACGGTGGCCTACGGAGCCACGTTCACCCTGTTGCTGCTGTGGTTCTGGCCCCACCGGCCCGCCCCCGTGGCCGCAGGGGTGCTGGTGATGGCGATGGGCGACGGCCTGGCGGGTCTGCTCGGAGGCCTGCTGCCCTCCCCAAGCTGGCGGGTGCTGGGTGAACGCCGCTCTCTGCTGGGTACGACCACCATGGCCCTGGTCAGCCTGGCGACGCTGGTGATGGTGGCAAGCCTGGCGGGCCCGGGCGCCGCTCCCCCCTTCCTCGCGCTGCTCGCCATCGCCCTAGTGGCGACTGCCCTGGAGCAGATCGCCCTGCTGGGACTCGACAACCTGGGGGTGCCCCTGGCGGTGGCGGGGCTGTGGCAACTTCTGACCCCCGCGGGCTGATCAGGCGGGCAACAACTGCTCACAGCGTCGTTCCCAGTCCTGGGTGGTGCCAAGTCCGGCCACCAGCAGCCGGTTGTTCAAGTCGCGCGAGCGTTCAGACCGAGACCAGCTGATTCTCCCGGGCTGCCTGAACAGCAGCCGCCAGCTCCTGTAACAGCTCGAGTGTGGTGGAAAGATCGATGCAGGCATCGGTGATGCTCTGGCCGTAGGTGAGCTCGCTGAGATCACCCGGCAGCTTCTGGTTGCCTTCCACCAGGTGACTCTCCAGCATCACTCCCATCACGTGAATCGAGCCGCCCCGCACCTGCTGGGCCAGCTCGCGCAGCACCTCCGACTGGCGTCGGTAATCCTTGTTGGAGTTGCCGTGGCTGCAGTCCACCATCAGTCGGGCCGGCAGCCCATCTTTGGCCAACTGATCCGCCGCAGCCTGCACAGCCTCAGCGTGATAGTTGGAGCCACCCTTCCCACCCCGAAGCACCAGATGGCCATCCGGATTGCCGGTGGTGGAGATGATCGCGGCATGGCCTTCCCGATTGATACCCAGGAAATGGTGGGGCCTGGCTGCCGCTTCCATCGCATTGATGGCCGTGGTGACACTGCCATCGGTTCCGTTCTTGAACCCGATCGGCATCGAAAGCCCTGAAGCCATCTCGCGGTGGGTCTGGCTCTCGGTGGTGCGGGCACCGATGGCCGTCCAGCTGATCAGATCGGCGATGTACTGGGGGACAACGGGATCCAGCAGCTCCGTGGCGGCAGGGAGGCCCATGTCGGCCAGATGCACCAGGAGGGCGCGGGCACGGCGCAGGCCGGTGTTGATGTCGTAGCTGCCGTCGAGATGGGGGTCATTGATCATCCCCTTCCAGCCCACGGTGGTGCGGGGCTTCTCGAAATAGACCCTCATCACCACCTCCAGCTCATTCCTGTGGCGTTGATGGGCGGCAGCGATGGCCGTGGCGTACTCCCTGGCCGCCTCCAGGTCATGCACAGAACAAGGACCGACGATCACCAACAGGCGCTGGTCGCCGGCGTGCAAGATCGCCTTGATTCTTTCGCGGGCCTGCTGCACGGTCTTCGCCCCTACTTCGCTGATCGGCAATTCGGCATGCAGCACGGCAGGAGGCACCAGGGGCCGGGTTTCCACCACGTGGAGATCGGAGGTGGGAATCATGCGCAGAACCTGGGCAGAAGAGCCGGAAGGATCAGCCTATTCGGCCCATCGCCGGCCTGAAACCCCTGGAACCATCGAGAGCAACCGTTCTGCAGCGATTGCCACCAAGGGGGGACCGACGGCACAGAACAATGGAGTGTCAACCGTCGCCCGGAACCGAGCCCGGAAGCCAGTGCCGATGACCTCCACCCCCCTCTCCCCTGCCGAGCTGCTGCCCGGGTACCGCGCCGCCGCTGCCGAGCGCGAGGCCCTGGGGGTGCCGGCCCTCCCCCTGACTGCTCCCCAGGCCCAGGCCCTCACCGCCCTGCTGGAGCAGCCTCCGGCAGGGGAAGAGACCTTCCTACTGGAGCTGCTCAGTGAGCGGATCCCCCCCGGGGTGGATGAGGCGGCGTACATCAAGGCCACCTGGCTCAGTGCTGTGGCCGAGGGCACCGCCACCAGCCCTCTGGTGAGTGCCGTGGATGCCGTGGGACTGCTGGCCTCAATGATCGGCGGTTACAACGTGGGCGCCCTGATCCGCCTGCTGTCCCATCCCGATCCCGCCATCGCCGAGGCGGCCACCGCGGGCCTCAGCCGCACCCTGCTGGTGTACGACGCATACAACGATGTTCTCGAGCTGGCCCAGAGCAACCCCTGCGCCAAGCGGGTGATCGACAGCTGGGCCGCCGCCGAATGGTTCACCGCCAGACCGGAACTGCCCGCCGAGATCACCGTGACGGTGTTCAAGGTGGAGGGCGAAACCAACACCGATGACCTCTCCCCCGCCACCCACGCCACCACCCGTCCCGACATCCCCCTGCACGCCATGGCGATGCTGGAGACGCGGATGCCCGGCGGGCTTGCCCTGATCGGCGAACTCAAGCAGAAGGGCCATCCCGTGGCCTATGTGGGCGATGTGGTCGGAACCGGCAGCTCCCGCAAGTCCGCCATCAACTCGGTGCTCTGGCACACCGGCACCGATATCCCCCATGTGCCCAACAAACGCAGTGGCGGCGTGGTGCTCGGCGGCAAGATCGTGCTGATCTTCTTCAACACCGCCGAAGACTCGGGCGCGCTGCCGATCGAGTGCGATGTCACGGCACTGCAATCCGGCGACGTGATCACGATCCGCCCCTATGCCGGCACGATCGAGCGGGCCGCAGGAGAAACGGGGGCCGGCGAGATCGTGGCCCGCTTCGATCTGAAGCCGAGCACGATCACCGATGAGGTGCGGGCCGGCGGCCGCATCCCCCTGCTGATCGGCCGCTCGCTCACCGACAAGGTGCGCGACCAGCTGGACCTCCCGGCGAGCGATCTGTTCATCCGTCCCACGGCCCCCAGCGATACCGGCAAGGGCTTCACCCTGGCCCAGAAGATGGTGGGCAAGGCCTGCGGGCTGGCGGGCGTACGGCCCGGCACCAGCTGCGAACCGCTGATGACCACCGTGGGCTCCCAGGACACCACCGGGCCGATGACCCGCGATGAAATGAAAGAACTGGCCTGCCTGGGCTTCTCCGCCGATCTGGTGATGCAGAGCTTCTGCCACACCGCCGCCTATCCAAAGCCGGTGGACCTCAGAACCCATGCCGAACTGCCCGACTTCATCAGCTCGCGCGGCGGCGTCGCCCTGAGGCCCGGAGACGGCATCATCCACAGCTGGCTCAACCGCATGCTCCTGCCCGACACCGTGGGCACCGGCGGCGACAGTCACACCCGCTTCCCCTTGGGGATCTCGTTCCCGGCCGGATCAGGCCTGGTGGCCTTCGCCGCCGCCATCGGCGCCATGCCGCTGGACATGCCCGAATCGGTACTGGTGAAGTTCTCCGGCTCGCTGCAGCCGGGCGTGACCCTGCGGGATGTGGTCAACGCCATCCCCTATGTGGCGATCCAGCAGGGGCTGCTCACGGTGGCCAAGGAAGGCAAGAAAAATGTGTTCAACGGCCGAATCATGGAGATTGAGGGCCTGCCCGACCTCAAGCTCGAGCAGGCCTTTGAGCTCACCGACGCCACCGCCGAGCGCAGCTGCGCCGGCAGCACGATCAAGCTCTCGGTGGAGACGGTGAGTGAATACCTGCGCAGCAATGTGGCACTGCTCAAGAACATGATCGCCCGCGGCTACGGCGATGCCCGCACCCTGGCGCGACGGATCAGGGCGATGGAGGACTGGCTGGCCAACCCGGTGCTGCTGGAAGCCGATGCCGATGCGGAGTACGCCGCCGTGATTGAGATCGATCTGGATCAGATCACCGAGCCGATCCTGGCCTGCCCGAACGACCCGGACAACGTGAAACTGCTTTCCGAGGAGGCAGGCAAGGCCGTGGATGAGGTATTCATCGGCTCCTGCATGACCAACATCGGCCACTACCGCGCCGCCGCCAACGTGCTCAAGGGGCAGGGCGAGAACGAGGCCCGCCTGTGGGTGTGCCCGCCCACCCGCATGGACGAGGAGAAACTGAAGGAGGAGGGCTGGTACGCCATCTTCGAAGACGCCGGCTCCCGGATGGAGATGCCAGGCTGTTCGTTGTGCATGGGCAACCAGGCCCGGGTGGAGGACAACACCACCGTGTTCTCCACCAGCACCCGCAACTTCAACAACCGCCTCGGCAACGGCGCCCAGGTGTATCTGGGCAGTGCCGAACTTGCCGCTGTCTGCGCCCAGCTGGGCCGCATCCCCAGCAAGGCGGAATACCTGCAGGTCGCCGCCGAAAAGATCGATCCCTACGGGGCCGAGCTCTACCGCTACCTCAATTTCGATCAGATCGCCGGCTTCGCGGACAGCGGCCGTGTGGTGAGCGCCGAAGAGGAGGCAAAGGCGCTGGCGGGGGCGTGACCTCTGCCGTAAGGGGCTGCGAGCATGCTGAGAAACGGAAGATCCCTGATGTGCCTTATTAACAGCACCATGAATCTGCTCCCGGCAGGAGAGTGGAAGCTCTCAAGCTCCTTGTCGTTGCGCTCACAGACGATGAGAGTCTCCCGGGAGTGGGACGCAGAGGATCAGCTCGCGGTCACGATGTTGCACACCACGTCATTCCAGTCGTAATCGGAGACGATACCCTTCAAATCCTCAAAGCCAAAGCTATTCTTCCCAAGCCGGCGCATATGCGGGTCGCCGGTCGCGCTGGCGCCAGCGGCCACGCTACAGAAGACATTGCGCTCCTCGGTGATCAAGACAGGGGCGTAAAGGCCATCCTGGCTGATAGTCCACTCCAGGGGCGAGGAGATCTGCCTTCCACCCTGCGTGATCTGGAAGCCCGGATCAAGCAGGGCTTGCTGAGAAAGCCGACATCGGCTGCGCCACAGTGGATCTGGGCAATTTCTACCGGTAGAATGTGCGCAAATCGGCCTGTTTCGGCCGAATAGTCGCCCAGAGTTTTCCACATGTACA
>Ga0164292_10002094_pt1 | contig 16272 bp, 10 predicted proteins | sample GEODES117metaG_FD_111486 | JGI IMG/M metagenome (GOLD analysis project Ga0164292, IMG submission 111486) | Eutrophic lake water microbial communities from Lake Mendota, Wisconsin, USA - GEODES117 metaG | ecosystem: Environmental > Aquatic > Freshwater > Lake | place: USA: Lake Mendota...
CAAAGATACGATGATTTTTTGACATCGTGTTGGGGGTAGACTTTGGGCCCTAGGGCCCAAAGTCTACCCCCAATGCTTTTTAAAACAACCGCAAGCGGTTGCATTTGTTACTTGAATCCGGGAAATGAAGGTTTGGCTGTTTGTTTTTTTAACATGAAGAGGATTAAGAAATGAAGGGCATGAAGGTTTAGCTGTTTGTTTTTTTGACATGAAGATTATTAAGAAATGAAGTGTATTAAGTTAGCTATTTGTTTTTTTAACATGAAGATCATTAAGAAATGAAGTGCATGAAGGTTCAGCTAGTACATTTAATCTGAATTTTCTTAATGTTAAAAAAAGGCACAAGGATTGACAAACAACATGTCTGCTTTTAGAAACAAGGCCTTCAATTACCTAATCAAAGTCACATAACCCTTAAAGGTTTTAGTTAGTCCAGCCCTGTCGAGTTTTTCAAAATTGACGGTGATGTAATAATAATATACTCCCGAAGTCAAATCGTTGCCTTTAAGGTCTTTACCATCCCACTCCAGTCTTTCTCCTGTACTTGTAGCTACTTTTAGTCCCTGCGAAGAATATACATCAAAACTGATGTTTTTGATAAATGCAGGGCAATTCATGGGCGAAAAAGTATCGTTTTTGCCGTCGTTGTTAGGCGAGAACACATTCGGGAAGGTCAGGTCTTCGCAGTTGTCAAAGCATATTTTGTTGCTTATTTTGCTTTCAATTCCTATCGAATTTTTGGCCGAAATATAATAGCAACCCGCAAAACCGTCCTTGGAGTTTCTCCTGTGCGTAAACGAATTCCCAGCTTCTGCCTCTTGAACGGCAATTAAGGTAGGCTTTTCGTCTTCGTATCGGGCAAAAAATATGCTGTAAGAAACGATGTCTTGTCTGCAAGCACCTGTTCCTGTGGTAGTTGGGCTGCTCCAGTTGAGCTTGTTAACAAACACGTTGTCGTTGCAAAAGTCTTTTGAGGTCAGTCCAACACACCCGGATCCAGTTCCGCCTGGAGTGTTTGTAATAGCTGGTGTACATGGCGGTGACTTATCGGAAGGGCTTCCGCAGGCTATCTGCGATGCGTTTTCTAAAACTCCCAACTGCGGAAGTTCGGCATAAGCTCCAAAGGTTACCACATAATAGCAATACGTTTCGCCATTCTGTATGTCGTAAGTTATGTCACCGTCTGCTTTTTCTTCGTCTAGACCAATATCTGTGAAAGAAAAAGTATTGGCTTGTGTTAATTTAAGCTTTTTAACAAGATTAAATTTACCCAGATTTAGCTTGTCTTCCCTGTAAATATGGTGGATTTTGTTCTCGTTTGACCAAGGCACATTGGCTTCCCATGAAAGCTTCAAAGACTTGTCGTCGGGAAGAACACCTAATCGTACACTTGATGCTACTGCCGAGCTACTGAATAGTTTAGTGTTTTCGGTATAAAACGCAACTTTGTATCTGTACACCAACTCTTTGGTGTTGAGGTTTTTATCGGTAAAAACGGTGTCTGCGGCCTTGTCGAGAAGTGTGTTTTGGGTGTGTATGAGCGTGTAGTTTTCGCCACCGATACCCATTGCTCTGTAAAGTTTGTAAACATAAGGTCCTTTGTTTTCTTCAGTTTTTAAGTCCAAAGGTTTTGTCCAATTTACCAATATTTCGCCTGTGGTGAGGTCGGTTTTTATTACAGAAACCTTGGTCATGACATTCATGCCTTGTTTTATTTCTGAACCAATACAAAACTCCGTAGATGGAGCACTCTGCATGTTGAGAAATTGATTTACCGCCAATTCTGTTATCAATCTGTAGCTGTAAATAGAGCCTTTGTCGGCCTTGGTATCTAGGTAGGTGCTGTCTGATACGTTCACTTCTCCAACGAGGGCATATCCCCAGCCGTTGGGAATGCCGGAGGAACATTCTCCGGGGTTCAAGCCACTACAGCCGCTTTTTCTATAAATCAAGATCTTGCCTGCCGTTTTACATACTTTTTGGGCTTGCCAAGTGAGTTTTATGCCGGCTTCAGTTTCTGCTGCTGTCAGTCCTAGCGGCCGTGGTGGCAGCACATTTATTTTCATTGTTTTTATGTCTACCAACTGAATGTCAAATCGTCCAGGGTTATCTTCGACTTTAAAAAGTACATCATAAGCTTGCTCTCTTACGTGCAAGCAGTTGGTGTTCCACGTGAAAGTTCCGTTAGCTTGTTTTTTGGTGATGGCACTTTTAAATGTGGCTGCTTCTGGCTCTATGAATTTGAAAGACAGCCCGTTGGCATCGAGATTATAAAGCCCACCTGTAGTGGTTATTTTAAGCGGCTGGTCGTCTTTGTCTGATGCTTTTACTTCAAACTCGAGTTTTTTTCCTGCTTCTATACAAATGTCAGGGGGCAGAACGAGCTCGGGGCTGTTGTTATCAGACTCTGCCACTATGATTTGCATGTCTCTGACAATCTCCCCAATTTTTATATAGGTGCCGTCGGGTGCTTTTCGCCATTCTTCTATGATAAAGGCAACGTTATATTGTCCGATTTCTCTCGGAGCATCCCAGATGAGGTCGCCCGTTCGGGGGTCTATTCTGAAGGTTGCCGGTCCATTTCGAGCTTGGTTGAGTACAGGTGACGGCCCTACGGTACTAGGATCGCGGTAGCCCGATACGAATTCACCTATACCTGTATCTACGCCTTTGTCTCTTTGTGGGGTGGTGAGTTTGTAAGAAAGACTGTCGCCGTCTATGTCAAAAGCCCCAGGATTATGGATAAATCTCTTGCCGATGGCGGCCGAGTCTAATGGAATATTTAGAAGAACAGGTGTGCTATTTAAACCGAAACTTGAACTGATGACTATGGTAGTTTGAACAAAAAAACTAATGTTTTCGGAAGGCTGGGGTAGGTTTATGGTGCGTTCGTTTCGGTTTACGATTCCGCAGCTTATGGTATAGCGGCCTGGTGCCGGAAACGTAAACGTGGTGTCGTAAACGTTACACATGGTAGTGGGGCTTATCAGAAATTTCTTTTTTCGGGTTACGTTGTATGACTCCACTTTGTTGGTAGAAAAACCGAAGTAAAAACTTACGGTTTCTTGGCCGTCGTTGGCAGTTCTACCGTTTACTTGGTCGGTAAAAGTGGTAAGTGTTACTTTATAGGTAAGCTGGGTTTCTGACACCCGTTTGGCTGTGATTTCTCCTGCACGCAGGTGAGTTGCGTAACTCCAAAACGGACAGGCCAAAATCAATATAAAAAGCAACTGAATGGTTTTTCTCATAGTAAAGCTTTGCTTTGATGCTTTCAAATACGCTTTGAAAGGTTAATGCCTTCCCGACAATCATCGGAATGTTTTAATGAATTGGTCAAAAATAATCTAAATGCTTTTAAGAAAACGACAAAAACAAGTAAAATATTCTTTGAGCACATTTTTAAATAACGTTTAAACCGTCGTAACTAAAAGTGTGAATGATAGTTTTCCATATTGATCTATTGATAATTTTGAATATAGCTACACCGATTATCTAAACCCCGAAAATAAGAAATTAAAAGCGGCCATTTCTCTAAGGTCTTGAAGCTCTTTTAGCCATTGTTTAAACCAGCCCTTCTTTTGTTTGTGAGACTCTTCAATGTTGGCCTTGATGAGTTCAATGTTTTGCTCAATGCCTTTTTTAGTTTTTAGAAAGAGTTTTTCTGAAAAGGCATAATTCTCATCAAAAAAGTCGTTCACCATGCCTCTGGAGTTCATTATTTCTACCGCAATGGTGGTGTTGAGTTCTTCTAGCTGAGCCTTTAATATTTTGTTGTAGCGTTCGATCATGTCGTCGGCCAATGCGTGAGCATCATTCTCGTTTTCGTCGATGTATTGCACTTGCAATCTTAGCAAAGCCATAAAATCATTTTCTTTGTAAGCCTTGGTTACGAGTTTTGATATTTCGGTATATTCATTTTGTTTTTCAATGTCCTGCTGACGGTCGGGATGATATTTTTTTATAAGCCTAAAATATATGGCCTTTGCATCCAATGCCAGTATTTTTTGTTCTTCAGCTTCTTGTATTTCTCTTTTAGATGGTTTTTTCTTTTTTGCTGATTTGGTATTTGCCTTGGTTGCAAATGGGTTTTCTTCAAAAACACGCTCAAAAAAATCTTCTGTAAAAAATTGATTTTCTTCGTCAGAATCAAATGGCATTTCTAGCTCATCACCATCGAAAGAATCGCCAGTATATTTCTTAAAAATCCGTTGGAGGTCTTCGTTTTCAGGATGGGAGTTTGACAAAAAGGTTTCGGCTTCTTCCACAATATAATCAACAAACATATCTTTCTTTGCTTTCGAAATCACTATTTCATCCACAATTTCATCTAACCTCACAAGCCTCTTAATGTGCCAGTCGGCTTCTTCTTTGGCCAGCGGTTGTAGTTCAGATATTACCCGCGGAACAGCTATTCGTAAGCCTTCGGTAAGGTTTTGGTGCTGCTTTTTCTTTTTGTCGATATCTTTCAGAAGTTTTTGGTATCGATTCTGAAGCTTCGATTTTTTGGTTTCTGTTGACTCCTTTTTTACTATTTTTCCTTTCATAAACGAATATTTTTTTTGTTGAAATTAACCCAATATTTTATATCAAGGCCTTTTTTAACCAAACAGGTTGGTGTCTATAAAATCATTTCTGAATTTACCCTTTGGATCGTGTTTGATCATCAAAGCCTTAAATTCATTGAGTTTATCGGTATTCTAAACATTGTGAATTCAATTTTTAGAATCCTAAAGTTTAAATTCAGTAACTAAATAGAAGACACTAAATTAAATGAATTAAAATATTATTCCGTTATTTTTGAACCGAGCTAACGCAAAATACAATTTTTTCAGCAGAAATTCGGGTTACAGTATTATATCCGTTTTGAATAACATATCAATTCCCTGTATAAGGATCCTTGATTTTTTTGGCCTCGTATTTTATGTTCGAAAACTTTACTTTGCAGCGTTGTCCCAGAGGTGACTGTGCCATGAAACCGACTTTTATTTCTTTATCGGTATTGAATTGTAAGTGTCTGATTAATAGCCACTTTTTACCGTCAGTAGAAACATAAAGCGTGATTGCATTGTCGGCTTTGGCTATCTTAAAATGAGCAAAGTTTTCGTTTAGGCTTTGAGCATTGGCGTCGTCAGAAACGTCTTTGGTTACCACCGAAACTATCCTTCTATAACCCAAGTAATCCCTTTCGAAACAGAACTTTATCCAGTTTAGGCTATCAGCTTTGAGCACCAAGGCTCCGGCGTCCCATTTGTTTACAAAACTGTGCTCTATAGTGGCTGTTAGCACAAAATTTTTGTTTGGCACAAACATCAGTTTAGGTGCGTTATCGGTGTTGTAAGTCACGTTAGGGTCACGAAACATGTCGGTTTTTGCTCCAGCTTCTATTTCCAACACTCCCGCCTTTAGCGAAACACTGTTGGGTGTGTTTTCCCAATATAAAAGCTGCGGTATGCCGTTAATTTTAACGGGTGCTTGTTGAGCTTTTGCTTTGGATAGTATGGTTGTTAACACAACACAAAATAGTATAAGTCTTTTCATATATTTATAATTTACCGCTAAGGCAGAAAGACGCTAAGAAACAATCATTTCTCTGTGTGTCTAAAGTCTTAGTCATGAATGTTTCATGTTTTTAGATTTAGACTGTTAATATCAAACCCCGCCACTTTTTTGTAGTTGTTCATCACTTCTCTAAGTGCCTCTTGGGGTATTTGTTTCTCCGAAAAACCCTCTGGAAACCATTCTTCCATCATGTCCATGATTTGGTCAGGGCCTTTGGCACGATTTTGCAAAACTACACTCGAAGTTGCTGGTAATCGCTCCGCTTCGTAAACAGAAAGAGCCAATTCGGCAGTTTTTTCATTTTTTAGAGCTTCACAAAGAGTGTCAGCATCTAATATTGCCTGTGAAGCACCGTTGGAGCCGATGGGATACATGGGGTGTGCAGCATCTCCCAACAAGGTCACTCTACCTGCTGTCCATTTGTCAAGGGGATTGCGGTCAGACATCGGAAACTCATATACTTTTTCGGTGTTACCTATCATTTCAGGTATATTTAGCCAATCAAAATTCCAGTTTTTATAAATATCCACGAGTCGTTGTTTGTCGGCTTCTCTGTTCCAGTCACGAGCGGTTAGTTTAGATTTGCCTTCTTGGACGTTTGCCACCCAATTGATGAGATAATTTCCGTCTTCGTCGGGTTGGTTGGCGATGGGATAAGCCACCATTTTTTGCCCCAAATGCCCAATCATGACCATGGAAGTACTGTTCAAAAAGCCCTTCATTTTGCTGGTTCCACGGTACAAAACATTCTCTGAATATATCGGTGGGCCTTCCTCGGGATTGAGTTGTTTTCTGACAACAGAATTTATACCATCAGCACCTATAAGTATGTCAGAAGTTGATTCGAACAGTTTTTGACCTGATTCTTTATCGATAAAATGTGCGGTTACGTGGTCTTCGGATTGTTCAAAATGCGAAAGATGGTGATTAGGAAACAAGCATTTTTCTCCGATTCGGTCCTTTACGGCATTCAACAAAATCATTTGTAAAACCCCGCGATGAACCGAAAACTGTGGCCATTTGTAGCCGGCAAATCTGCCACGAGGCTCTGTCCAAAACTGTTGTCCGAATTTGTTAAAATACACCAAATCGGAGGTTTCTATGGCACTTTGAGCAATTTTTTCTTGCAAACCAAGGTTAGTCAATACCCTTACGCAGTGGGGTAAAATGTTGATTCCAACACCCAAGGGTCTCATTTCTTTGACAGATTCAAAAACCTTCACACTAAAACCTGCTTCCTGCAAGGCCAATGCTGTAGTAAGGCCGCCTATTCCTCCCCCGATAATGTTTACATTCATTTTTAACCTTATATTTCAATACCAAAATTAAAAAAGAATTTATGGTAATTACCATTTAGACAAAAGTATTAAAAATATAGGCGAGGATGAATAAATACTTCTTGTGAAATGTAACGGGAAGTTTTTCATAATTGTATTTTAAAAACTGGGATTCCGTTCTTTAAAAAAACTTTGGAGTGGCCAATTCTAGAACCAATGAAGCCTTAAAATTCAATTCATAGTTTAATCTGCTGTCTGTCTCAGAACAGTTTTGTGCGATGATGACCATGCAACTTAATGAAGTTTATGAAAACCAAAACAATCGTGATTATACTCAGTAGTTCTTCAAACGACGCGGCCAATGACTTCATTAATGAAATTTTAGTTGAGTAAATCTTCATAAACTAGCTCCAAAGGTGGATTGACTTTTTGGCTATTCATGTTTTTTACAGCGAATTTTGGCATTACAAAAGTTCATATTAATTAAAAAAACCCAAGGCATTTAAAAAGCTATTGTGTAATTTTGCACCCGATTTCTGAAAACACTCTGTTTTTGAAAATCAATAAGTTTTGGGAAACAAAAAAATCTAAAAAATGTCTGTAATGGTTGAAACCTCAAATTTGCTCGCTGACAGAATCAACAATTTGGAAGAATCTGCAACGCTTGCAATGTCAAAAAAATCGAGAGAGTTGGCTGCTCAAGGCCACAAAGTAATCAATCTTTCAATAGGCGAGCCTGATTTCAAAACTCCAAAGCACATCTGTGAGGCTGCAAAACAGGCTATTGATAATGGATTCCATGCATACACGCCAGTTGCCGGAATTCCAGAATTAAGAAAAGCGATAGCGGAGAAATTTAAACGCGACAACAATATAGACTGGAAACCAGAGAACGTAATAGTTTCTACTGGTGCAAAGCATTCTTTGGCAAACGCCTTGGCCGTGATGGTAAATCCAGGTGATGAGGTTATCATTTTTGCACCTTACTGGGTGAGCTACTCTGAAATGGTGAAATTGGCCGAAGGAACTTCTGTGATTTTGGAAGGAGCATTTGACAATGACTTTAAGGTAACGCCCGAGCAATTAGAAGCTGCCATTACCGACAAAACTAAAGTGATAATGTACGCATCGCCAAACAACCCAACGGGCTCGGTTTACAGCGAAGCTGAGTTGAGAGCTATTGCAGCGGTTATCGAAAAACACGAAAACATATTCGTTCTTGCCGACGAAATCTATGAATATATCAACTTCCGTGAGGAGGGACATTTCAGCATGGGCTCAATCCCTGCTATAAAAGAAAGAGTAATTACTGTAAACGGTATGGCCAAAGGATTTGCCATGACAGGCTGGAGAATCGGTTTCGTAGGTGCTGCCAAGTGGATAGTGGACGGTATCGACAAACTACAAGGTCAGGTGACTTCAGGAACCAACAGCATCGCCCAAAGAGCCTCAGTGGTTGCTTGGGACGATATGACTGCCCCTGAAACCATGAAAAGGGCGTACCTGGTAAGAAGAGATTTGGTGATAGGTTTGTTGAAAGAAATTCCAGGTTTCAAAGTAAATGTGCCTGAAGGAGCGTTTTATGCATTTCCTGACGTAAGTTATTATTTTGGAAAAACAGACGGAGAAGTAACTATAAACAACTCTGACGACTTATCGATGTGGTTGTTAGAAAAAGTATTTGTGGCCACAGTGGGTGGTGGGTCTTTCGGTGCTCCTAACTGTATCCGTATCTCTACTGCCGCATCAGACGAGGCATTGAAAGAAGCCGTAGCAAGAATAAAATCAGCTGTGGATACGTTGAAGTAATCCTTTTTTAAAAAATATGGAGCGGTTGTCTTTTTCGAACGGCAACCGCTTTTTTATTGGATGATATCTTTTGAATTGCCCCTATTTTTGTATTTATCTATACTTTTTCTGTACATAAATACACTTACAGGTTTTTATTTTTGTATTTATCTATGTTTTTTTGACACATAAATACACTTTTAAAAATATTAAATATCTTATAATGTGTAATTTAACTACAAAAATGTGGTTGATTATAGTAAAATTTATGATATAGGTTTTTTGCTTATTTTTAAAATCGGAATTAAAACTCAACAATCAATCTGTTTGGTTATGCTACCAAAATAAGTCCTTCTATTAGGGATGGGATTTAGGACGTTCAGCCCCTGAGGTTTAAAGGGAAATAGATTACTAAACTACATTGAAATAAAATTTAGCAGTTTATTTTCAAACAGATTAGGATATGTAAAATTGGAACGTTCCCGAATAAAATTCTTCAAATCCACTGTTTGTAGATTTTACCTATCTAATTATGACCTCGAAGTGGTCAAGTATGTAAAGTCTCGAATAAAATTCTTTAAATCTGCAGTTTGTAGATTTACCTTTGTCGACCAAGGCCACGAAGTGGTCAAATGTGGACAGCCCCGAATAAAATTCTTTAAATCTGCAGTTTGTAGATTTACCTTTGTCGACCAAGGCTACGAAGTGGTCAAATGTGGATAGCCCCGAATGAAATTCGGGGGGTAGAAAACAAACAAGTTTCATGACCCTGAAAGGGTCAAATGTATATTTAGGTTTAATAAACGTTTTAAAGTAAAATACCAACCCAAAAAATGAGGCAGCCCAAAGACATCAAAAAAACATTTTCACAAAAGAAAAAAGGTAAGCCGAACGACCTCAAGTTTGAAGTGGAGCAAGATTCAGAACTTCTGCTTTTTTTGTTGGAAAAAATGCCTCAAAAAAGCCGAAACGATGTAAAGGTTTTGCTGAGAGACAAGAAAGTGTTTGTTGAAGGAGAAAGCATTAGTCAGTTTAACCAACCTTTGAAACTTGGCGAAAAGGTAGAGATTCGTTGGGAAAAACAGCCTGAGGAAATCAAAATTAGGGGATTGAAAATCATTTTTGAAGACCAATATTTAATCGTAATTGACAAGGAAGCGGGCGTGCTTTCGATAGCCACCGAAAAACAAAAAGAAAACACGGCATACAGTGTTTTGAGCGAATATGTAAAAAGGCAGGATCTTGCCAACAAAATATTTGTAGTTCACCGCCTCGACAAAGACACGTCGGGTATAATGATGTATGCCAAAAGCCAGAGAATCCAGAAAGCTTTGCAAGAAAACTGGAACGATAACATACTCGAACGCACCTATTTGGCTGTTGTGGAGGGCATTGTTGCCAAGCCGGTGGGCAAGATTATTTCTTATTTGACAGAAAGCAAAGCTTTGATTATGTATTCATCGCAAAATCCTGAACATGGGCTAAAGGCCGTTACCTATTACGAAGTAACAAAAACCTCAAAAAAGCATAGTTTGCTGCAAGTAAACCTTGAGACTGGCCGCAAAAACCAGATACGTGTCCACATGAAAGACCTCGGCCACTCGGTGATAGGCGACGACAAATACGGTGCTACCACCAATCCCATCAAACGCCTCGGGCTGCATGCTTGGGTTTTGTCATTTACACATCCCATTACAAAAGAAGCCATGCGTTTTGAGACCGAAGTGCCGAATGTGTTTTTGGGGTTGTTTTGAGTTTCTTTTATACTACAGATATTTTACAAAAGTCAGGCTATACTTGTACTTTCCCGCCCAAAACTTTTACTATTTGTTTAATAACAGGGCAAAAGTTCTACGTAGAATTCTGCTTTCGATTTTATTCACTAAATTTGCACCCAAATTATACCAAAAATCAAATTTCTTATGGCACAGTATGATGTTGTGATTCTCGGAAGTGGCCCTGGTGGTTACGTTACCGCTATTAGAGCTTCTCAATTGGGAATGAAAGTAGCGGTTATAGAGAAGGAAAACCTGGGCGGTATCTGCCTCAACTGGGGGTGTATTCCTACCAAGGCTCTTTTAAAATCGGCACAAGTGTTTCAATATATTCAGCACGCTAAAGACTACGGCATTACGGTAGGCGATGCCCATGCGGATTTCTCTGCTGTAATAGGCCGCTCAAGAAGTGTGGCCGACGGCATGAGTAAAGGCGTGCAGTTTTTGATGAAGAAAAATAAAATAGACGTAATAGACGGATATGGCAAAGTACAGCCCGGCAAAAAAATAGAGGTAACGGCTGAGGATGGTACAAAATCTATCGTTGAAGGAAAAAACATCATCATTGCCACAGGTGCAAGAGCTAGAGCATTGCCAAATGTGCCAATAGACGGTGAGAAAGTGATTGAATATCGCAAAGCCATGACACTCGAAACACAACCTAAGTCATTGGTTGTCATTGGTTCGGGTGCCATAGGTGTAGAGTTTGCGTATGTGTATGCCAGCATGGGTACCAAAGTTACAATAGTGGAGTTTTTGCCAAACATTGTTCCGGTTGAAGACGAGGACATCTCGAAAGAATTGGCCAAGCAATACAAAAAAATGGGCATAGAAATCTATACTGATTCAAGTGTAGAGAAAGTGGATATTTCGGGAGCAGGTTGTGTATCAACTGTTAAACCTCCTAAAGGAGAGATAACGATAGCGTCAGACATCGTACTTTCGGCGGCAGGTATAGTGGCCAATATCGAAAACATCGGCTTAGAGGATGTCGGCATTGCGACAGATAGAGGCAAGATTTTGGTTGATAAATATTATCAAACCAACGTTCCTGGATATTTCGCTATCGGCGATGTGGTTCCAGGGCAAGCATTGGCTCACGTGGCAAGTGCTGAGGGTATTATTTGTGTGGAGAAATTGGCAGGACATCATCCACAGCCGTTGAACTACGGCAATATTCCGGGATGTACTTATTGTTCACCAGAAATTGCTTCTGTAGGATATACCGAAAAAGCCGCAAAAGAAGCTGGATATGAGATAAAAGTAGGTAAGTTTCCATTCTCGGCATCGGGTAAAGCCAAGGCAGGTGGAGTGCCAGAGGGTTTTGTGAAAGTAATTTTTGATGCCAAATACGGTGAGTGGTTGGGCTGTCACATGATTGGTGCCAACGTAACCGAAATGATAGCTGAGGCTGTAGTTGCACGTAATTTGGAGACCACAGGTATGGAAATCTTGAAATCGGTTCACCCACACCCAACGATGTCAGAAGCCATAATGGAAGCCGCTGCGGCTGCCTACGGTGAGGTAATTCACTTGTAAAATATAGATTTCGATTAGAAATTTTCGAAAAATAAAGAACCTTCAAGATTCGTCTTGGAGGTTTTTTTCTGTGGTAAATGTTTGTGTCCTCAAAAACATTTCTACTCATTTTGGGCCTCAGGAAAATTAAATCTTTTCCCAATTTATTAGTTTATAAACAGAATCCTTACCGTGCTTGAAGACACCAACGACTGCTTTAGGGAATTACTCAGAAAATTTGTCACATCGAGAAATTACCAAATCGGCCATTTTGTCATTTATGGTTTCTTGTAAAATTCATTTTTCGGCCATTTTGTCTTAAAAAATCAATTGGAATAAGTTTTGTTCATTGTCAATCAAACAAAATTTGTAAAACATTAAACAAACAATAATTATGAAAACGTTAGTTAGAAACTATGACAATTTGAATTCTTTTCAGCTTTGTTCAACGAATTTTTCGGCGAGCCAGCTTTGGCTAAATTTAACAAAAATTTACCCTCGGCCAACATCAAAGAAACCGAAGATAGCTTTGGTATTGAGTTGGTGGCCCCAGGTTTCAAGAAAGAGGCTTTCAAGGTGGAAGTTCATGAGCGTAACCTGAGCATTTCGGCTGAAGAAAAAGCGGAGTCTGAAGAAAAAACTGAGACATTTCTGAGAAAAGAATATAGCTTCGGTTCGTTCACAAGGTCGTTTAGGTTGCCAAATACAGTAGATTCTGATAAGATAGAAGCTACCTACGAAGACGGAGTTCTGCATCTTACGATTCCTAAAAAAGAAGAGGCAAAACCAAAAGAACCAAAGTTGATTTCGATAAACTAAGCATTGATTTTTGATTTTAGCATCTCTCGAAAACACGAGAGATGCTTTTTTAGTTAATTAATGTTAAACATATATTCGCTTCGTAAATTTTATTTCAATAATTTGCGTTATTACCTTACTTGAAAATAAATTTGTAATTCCATAAGTTTAAAATTCATTTAACATAAAGCTATCAGTAATATGACATTAAATAATTCTTGGAAAACGGCACTCATCGCCGTTTCGGCTAGTGTGGCCACTATTGCGGGTTACAGAGCCATCGATGGATATCGCAACGACGTGATAATCAACGAAGCAGGCTCAAATGGTTCGGTGATGAAATTTGCCAATTTGCCTGCTGGTCAGCCTGGAGATTTTACTTTTGCAGCAAGTGCATCAGCTCCAGCTGTTGTCCATATCAAGGCCAAAAGCTCCAGAACAGTGCGTCAAATGCCTTCAATTTTTGACCAGTTTTTTGGAATGGATGAAGATATGTTTGGCGGCCCTCGTACCCAAAACCAAGAATCCTCAGGTTCGGGAGTTATCATTTCAGAGGATGGCTACATTGTTACAAATAATCATGTGATAGATGGTGCAAGTGAGTTAGAGGTAGTAACCTATAACAAAAAATCTTATGATGCCAAGATAATTGGTGCCGACCCATCAACAGATATTGCAGTAATCAAAATCGAAGAAAGAAAATTACCTGCCATTACTTTTGGGAATTCTGACGATGTGAAAGTAGGGGAGTGGGTATTGGCGGTGGGTAATCCATTTAACTTGGAATCGACGGTTACCGCTGGTATCATCAGTGCCATTGGTCGAAACATCAATATTCTCGGGCAAAACCAACAGAGAAGAGGTCAGCAGCCTAATCAGAAACAAGATTCTCCGATTGAATCATTTATACAAACCGATGCAGCCGTAAACCCGGGCAATAGTGGAGGTGCATTGGTAAACCTTAGTGGACATTTGATAGGTATCAATACGGCCATAGCCTCACCAAACGGTGCTTATGCAGGATATGCGTTTGCTGTACCTTCGGGCATTGTAAAGAAAGTGTCAACGGATCTAATAAAATTTGGTAATGTTCAACGCGGCTTTATTGGCCTTGTCCCAGTGGAATTGAACAACAAAAATGCCAAAGAACTTGATTCTGATTTGGATGACGGCATTTATGTGGCTGAAGTGCCAGAGGGTGGAGCTGCCAACAGTGCGGGCATCAAAAAAGGTGATGTTATTACCAAAGTTGATGGAATCGAAACAAAATCTGAACCGAAATTTAGAGAATTGATTGGTAGAAAGAGACCAGGTGAGAAAGTAACTTTGACTGTGAATAGAAACGGCAAAGAGAAGGATTATGTGGTAACACTCAAAAACAACATGGGTGGTGAAGGAGTAGTCAAGAAAGACCCAGAACTTGCTTCAGCTTATGGTAAATTGGGAATTACGTTAGAAGATATTTCGGCAAAGGACAAGGAAAAAATAGGATTAAGAAATGGAGTAAGAATTTCGGAAATCGAAAAGGATGGTTTCTTTGGAGAACAGACCAATATTGAGGAAGGATTTATCATCACAAGGGTGGGTAATGTGCGTGTTAACTCTGCAAAAGAAGTGAAAGAGCAGATAAATGCAGCCAAGAAAAATGGTGAAGAAGGCGTATTGATTTGCGGTGTTTACGAAGGTAGTACTTCTAGAAATTATTGCGTAGGAATTCCGGTGGAATAATGGCTTCGGCTCCGCTCAGCCACCGGTTCTGCTCCGCTCAGTCAGCTTCGGCTCAGCCAGCATTTGGTTTTATAGAAAATTTATAAGTTCCGGCAGCTGAACGTAGCCGAAGTTAAGCCCGAAGATAAAATTCTTCGGGCTTTTTGTATTCAAAATAGGCTGATTAATTGAGTTTTGAAGATATATTTCTATTTTTATGAAATGTTCAACCCTAAAAATGAAACACCAAGCAAATGGCTGAGGCTATTAGAAGTAATTATTTCTAAGCGTATCAGCGACCCTGCGGTGAGAAAAAGAGACAAATGCAAAACGACCCATACCATTTAAGTATAGAAAAAATCAAGTCTGCCCCCGAAACATTTAGTGGAAGACTCAAACACCTTGGCCCAAGTTTGATTTTGTCTGCGGCTATTGTAGGCTCAGGCGAACTCATAGCCACTACAACACTAGGAGCCAAGGCTGGTTTTGTGTGTTTTTGGATAATATTGGTCAGTTGTGTGGTGAAGGTGATGATCCAATTAGAATTTGGTAAACATACGGTAACCACAGGCGAAACTTCCATGCAAATCATGTCGAAATTACCGGGCCCTAAAATCCGTGGTACACGCTGGAGTGTGTGGTTGGTTTTTGTGGTTATGATTTTCAAACTTCTCCAAGTGGGCGGAATTGTCGGTGGGGTGGCCATCACGCTGAATATGGTTTTTCCTATGGTTTCTGTTCCAGTTTTTGCTTTTCTGGTGGCAGCTTTGGGGGCAGTTTTGGTTTATCAAGGGTATTATCAAAGCATAGAGAAACTTTCATTGATTATGATTGCTTTTTTTACTGTTTTCACTTTCTCATCGCTCTATTTTTTGAAATTTACACAGTACCAAATATCTTGGGAAAACGTAGCCGAAGGTCTCTCATTTAAGCTTCCACGGGCGGCTTTGGCATTTGCATTTGGTGCTTTTGGTATTACGGGAGTAGGTGCCGACGAGATTATTCATTACAATTACTGGTGTTTAGAAAAAGGTTATGCATCGCACGTTGGCCCACGTGATAACTCTACAGCGTGGAAAGACAGAGTGAAAGGCTGGGTGAAAGTCATGCAGTTGGATGCTTTTTTGGCAATGTTAATTTATACAACTGTAACAGCAGCTTTTTATCTTTTAGGGGCAGCTGTTTTACATCATCAAGCCAATCTGCCTGAAGGCTACCAAATGATAGAAGTGCTTTCGTCTATGTTTACAGAAAGCCTCGGAGCTTGGTCAAAAACCTTCTTTCTGGCGGGGTCTTTTACCATTCTTTTTTCTACGGTTTTCGCCGCATTGGCCGCTTGGACACGGCAGTTTGCCGACATTTTTGGTCAAATGGGCTGGATAGATTTCGGAAATATGACCGAGCGAAAAAGACTTATTGCTCGTTTGGCATGGATACTTCCTTTTCTCTGGGCTTTTTTGTTTGTTTATATCAAACTACCCATGATTATGGTTATTTCGGGTGGAATTGTAGGCTCTTTCCTGTTGATTCTTGTCATTTGGGCGGTAATTTTCAATAAATATTTTAGGAAAAATGACATCGAAAAATCAACTTTGACTTACAATCTGTTTCTTTGGATAAGTATTGTGGCCATCCTTTCGTTTTGTATTTTTGGTATCGTGAAATTGTTTTAAAGACCCATGAAAAACCCTGGATGGAAAATCATCAGCATTATTTTGCTGCCTATACAATTTGTTCTTTTTAAAATAATTGCATCAAACGAGGAATGGGTTGAATACTATTATTCGAGAGGGTTTTTTAAGATAATTACACGATTTTTAAGGACGATTACGGGCTGGACGAGTGTTTCC
>Ga0164292_10002095_pt1 | contig 16258 bp, 14 predicted proteins | sample GEODES117metaG_FD_111486 | JGI IMG/M metagenome (GOLD analysis project Ga0164292, IMG submission 111486) | Eutrophic lake water microbial communities from Lake Mendota, Wisconsin, USA - GEODES117 metaG | ecosystem: Environmental > Aquatic > Freshwater > Lake | place: USA: Lake Mendota...
CGATCCGCAATTAGCGCAAGGATTAGTTAAGAGCAAGGAGCGCTGGTAATGGCTCCACATTGGTTACGGGAATTTGAAAATCGAATCGATGGATTACGAGATGATGCTTTTCTCTACAACATTCGCCCTAAAGCTGAAGATATTGAGAGCGTGAAAAAAGGCGCAGTGTTGATTCTGTTACACGATGGCGCATCAGGACCGGAAGTTTTAATCACTTTGCGCTCTGAAGGGTTACGTTCCCATAGCGGGCAACCATCTTTTCCCGGAGGCGCGATTGAAAAAGAAGAGAGCGCGATTGCAGCAGCGCTTCGCGAGAGTTCAGAGGAAGTTGGGCTAACGCGGGAGAGCGTTGATGTACTCGCCGAACTTCCGCAGCTCTTTATTCCACCCTCGAATTTTCACGTCACGCCAATTCTTGGCTTCTGGCGCGAGCCACATCCGCTCACAGCCGAACGAAGCGAAGAGGTAGTCCGCGCCGAGATGATCGCTCTCGATGAGTTAGCGAACCCAGCGAATCGGATCATGCTCCGCCACCGCAGCGGATATCGCGGCCCTGCTTTCGATGTGGCAGGGATGCGAATCTGGGGATTTACCGGAGGAATCCTCGACCGACTCCTTCATCACGGGGGATTTGAACGCGAGTGGAACCAGGAGCGCACCGTAGAGTTAGAGTTATGAACCTGGTTGATATCGCGCTCGCCGCGCTCCTTACCTACTCCATCTATAGCGGATATCGCACCGGGTTAATCACTGGGATTTTTTCTTTTATCGGTTTGGTCGGTGGTGGATTAGTCGGCTTGAAGTACGGCGCTGAGATCGTCGCGAACTTCGCCAGCACCTCCTCGCGCATCCAGAGCACCGCGCTCGCCGTTGCAATCGGCGCCTTTGCAGGTCATTTCATTCTGGGACGAATCGCAAAGTGGTTCCGAAAGAACTTCTTATGGAAACCGTTGAAGGCAGTGGACTCTGTGTTAGGTGTCGTTTTACATCTGGCTAAGACGTTAGTGCTGATCTGGATCTTCGGCGAACTCGCGCTCATCCTGCCGAGTGAGGGAATCTCGAAAGCGGCAGACCAGAGCGTGATTATCACGCAAGTCTCTACCCATGGCCCAAGCGTGCTGGGGAATTTCATCACAACTATCGAGAGCAAACTCACCGAGCAGCGCGCCTAGTTTCCCTGTATAAATTACGTATCAGGGGGTAGTCATGAAGAAAATTTCTCAACAGATGCGCACAGTTTTTGCGCTCCTTGCTCTGCCGTTTGCGCTTACCCTCCTTGTAAGTTGCGCATCTGATAGTGATAACGCCGCCAAGTTCTCTAATGCGGATCGGATGTTTGCCAACATGATGATTCCGCACCACGAGCAAGCAATTCAGATGTCAGATTTGGCTATCGAAATTTCCGAGAATCCCGACATCGTCGCCCTCGCCCGAAAAATCAAATCAGCACAAGCTCCCGAAATCGAACAGATGAAATCGTGGGAAGACAATGGCGACCCAAGCCACATGGGCCACGACATGATGGAAGATCTCGACGAAGCTGGCAACGAGATGATGGGCATGCTCGACGAGGGCGAAATCTCAGAGCTCGAGCGCGCGCAGGGCGTTGCATTTGATCGCTTGTTTCTCAAGGGAATGATCGTGCACCACGAAGGTGCGATCGATATGGCGGAGATGGTTGTTGATTCCGATAATGAAGAGGCAGCAGCGCTTGGCAAAGCGATTATCGAATCACAACGGGCTGAAATCGAGGAAATGAAAACTCTCCTCACAACCCATTTCTGAGTCATAGAAATACTCTATCCCTTGAGCTACAGCCGGGCGCGAGAAAAAGTTATCTTCAACACGAGATAAGAAAATTAAAATAATCTGTACTTGTTCATACAAGTGATTTGTGGATGAAGATATTTCGGATACGCTTTAGTCGCTGAGTCATAGAAGGTGCTCTGGAATCTAGCAAAATCTGATTCTTGAGTTACAGCAAAGAGACCCGGGGATTTCTCCTCGGGTCTCTTTTAATTAAACCTGATTAATCTTCGCTCTTGCCAGCCTTCAATCCTTCAGAGATCAACTTCATCACATTCGGGTCAGCTAGCGTTGTTGAGTCACCAACAGCACGATTCTCTGCAACATCGCGAAGTAAACGACGCATGATTTTTCCGCTTCGAGTCTTCGGCAACTCTGCGACAACAAGAATCTGCTTTGGCTTTGCAATCGGGCCAATCTCTTTTGCCACATGGTTACGAAGCTCCTGTATCAACTCTTCACCACCAACGTTAGGCACCCCACCGCGCAAAATCACAAAGGCTGCAATTGCTTGCCCAGTCATCGCATCGTTTGCGCCAACAACAGCCGCTTCAGCAACAGCAGGGTGTGAAACAAGAGCTGATTCCACTTCAGTTGTAGAGATGCGGTGACCAGAAACGTTCATCACATCATCAACGCGACCGAGTAACCAGATTGCACCATCATCATCGAGTTTGGCACCATCGCCAGCAAAGTAAAGCCCGTCATAACGCGACCAATAGGTCTCTTTGTAACGCTCAGGCTCGCCCCAAATGCCACGGAGCATCGACGGCCATGGCTTATCGAGAACGAGATATCCGCCGCCACCATTACCCACTGGCTGTGCATTGTCATCGACAACTTCCGCGCTAATTCCAGGAAGTGTGCCCATCGCAGAACCAGGTTTAGTTGCGGTCACGCCAGGAAGTGGCGAGATCATGATCGCGCCAGTCTCGGTCTGCCACCAGGTATCAACAATCGGGCAGCGATTTCCGCCGATAACTTCGCGGTACCACATCCATGCTTCAGGGTTAATTGGCTCACCAACCGAACCAAGCAAACGAAGCGTGGAGAGATTAGACGCCTTAGGAAACTCATCGCCCCACTTCATCCAGGTACGAATCAACGTCGGCGCGGTATACAAAATCGTGACGCCGTATTTCTCGATAATCTCGAACATTCGACCTTTAGTAGGTGAATCAGGAGTTCCTTCATACATCACCTGCGTTGCACCGTTAATCATCGGGCCATAAACAATGTACGAGTGACCGGTCACCCAACCAACATCAGCGGTACACCAGTAGATATCTTTCTCTGGCTTCAAATCAAAAACATTGCGATGCGTGAAAGCTGCTTGAGTTAAATAGCCGCCAGTTGTGTGATAAATACCTTTTGGTTTCGCAGTAGTTCCCGATGTATAAAGAATGAATAAGCCATGTTCGCTATCGAAGGCTTCTGCGACATGTTCTGCGCTCTGTCGATCAACAATCTCATGCCACCAAACATCGCGCGATGAATCCCACGCAACTTCCTGGCCGGTTCGTTTGACGACTAATACATGCTTAACGTTCTGTTTGCCCTTAAGCGCTTCATCAACTGCTGGCTTAAGCGCATTAGCAGCGCCCTTGCGATAGCCACCATCTGCAGTGATAACAACCTTTGCATCTGCATCTTGGATTCGTGAGAGCAGCGCTTCAGCAGAGAAACCACCGAAGACAACAGAGTGCATCGCACCAAGGCGAGCACAAGCAAGCATCGCAATCGCAGCTTCTGGAATCATTGGCATATAAATGGCAACTCGATCGCCACTTGTGACACCTAATTCAATAAGAGCATTCGAAGTCTTTTTCACTTCAGTAAGCATTTGAGCGTAGGTAATCTTCCGGGTATCGCCAGGCTCTCCTTCAAAGAGAATGGCAACTCGATCACCACGACCCTCGGCTACGTGACGATCAAGGCAATTCACAGATGCATTGAGTGTTCCGCCAATAAACCACTTAGCAAAAGGCGCTTCCCACTCCAGCGTCTTCTCCCAGGGCTTCTCCCACTGCAAGAAGCGAGCTTGCTCTTCCCAGAACTTCAATCGATCTGCATCTGCATGCGCATACATGTCAGCTTTCGCATTGGCAGCGGCAGCAAACTCGGCAGATGGTGGAAAAGTTCTATTCTCTGAGAGCAGATTCTCAAGTGACATCAGGTCCTCCAGCAGATTTCTTCTTACGCTTCACTAAATAGATTATTGCACTGAGCGCGCCTAAGCCAAGAGCCGTTGCAATTGCAGGACGTGGGGGAATAGCTGCAAAGCGCTGCTTCAATGGAACTGGGCGCGTGAAGTGGAGAATTGGCCAATTATTTGCCTCTGCATGTGCACGTAATCCACGATCTGGATTGACTACGCATGGAAAACCGACGATAGAGAGCAGAGGAATATCGGTGCTGGAGTCGGAATAGGCGAACGATTTCTGTAAGTCATACCCATTCTTCTCGGCTATCGCACGAACTGCTTCCGCTTTCTTCTCTGCGTATGCGTAGTACGAAACTTTACCCGTATAAAGACCATCGACAATCTCCATATCTGTAGCGATGACATCTTTTGCGCCAAGCATCTTGCCAATCGGTTCAACAATCTCACGCCCCGATGTCGACACGATAATGACATCGCGCCCATCGCGAATATGTTTCTCAATTAATTCTGCCGCTTCGTCATAAATCATCGGATCAATGGCTGAATGGAGCGATTCATTAATCACGTTCTTCGTTTGCGCGACATCCCAGCCGGTGACCATCGAGGTAAGCGTCTGCCGCATCTTCTCCATCTGTGCATGATTGGCACCAGAATTAGCGAAGAAGAATTGATTAACAAAATTACGCATCATTCGTTTCCGAGAAATCAACCCAGCTTCATTGAATGGTTTGGTAAATGCCAGAAGTGAGGAGCGCGAGATGATGGTTTTATCGAGATCGAAGAATGCGGCGCTCTTACTCACATAATGAAGCGTAACGATTACCGACAGGTATGCCCACTTCACGATTTCCATAAGTGAGATGGGAATGCGCGCTCCCACACGTGCGCGCTCGTGATAATCCCGCCCGTGCCTCACTCTCGATCCCCACGACTGTGGGGCACGTTCTCCGCATCTGGCGGCGTTGGCACCACCACAATCACCCTCCACCTCGCTCGAATTGCAACCCGGCTAGGGCAGCGCGTGCTCATCGTCGAATCAGATACTCGCGCACCGCTCCGCGAGATTCTCGGCGCCGTTCCTCCATTCTGGGAGGAGTACCGACGAGCGAACGCTTTAGTCAAAGCCCAGGCGTTGCCGCAGCAGCTTCGCGCTGGCTTTGCTCTTCTCACCAGAAGAAGTAGCGCACCAATATCTGAGGAGATTTTTACTCAATTTTGCACCCTCGCTGGCGAGAATTTCGACCTCGTTCTATTCGATAATCCGCACCATCGATTTCCTAGCATGAACACCATCTTTGTTGCAGAAAATACCTTGCCTTCCTTGATTGGATTAACTGCACTTGCAGGAGAGTTAAAGCCCAAGTTAGTGATTATCAATAAACACTCCGCGCGAATAAAGAAGCGCGCTGCGCTCGAGGGTTTTGTCACCGATGCAAAGATATTTACTTTGCCACGTTCACAAGATTTACACCTTGCTCTTGGATTTGGGGTATTGCGAAAACTATCAAGCCAGAACGAGCAACGAGTCACTGATATCGCACGTGAGATTCTCCGATGATGCAAGGAGAACTTCTCGATGAAATCAGGTCACAGGTTGTCGCAGAGTTAATCGAAAAGAGCCCATGGATTCCTGAGCAAGAGTTCGAAGATGAATCTGCGGCGCTCCGCGATATCTCACGGGGCCTTGGACCATTTACCCAGCTCCTCCAGCACGAGCGTTTTACCGACTTATTCATCAACGCAAACTCCGGAGCATGGATTAATCGAGGTGCTGGCTTAGAGGAGTTTGATTTTCCCCTTAATGAGCGGATGTTAGTGAACTTTATTCGTTCGCAGTCTTTGCGCGCAGGAAAACTTTTCGATCAGGCGCATCCGGCAGTCGACCTTGAACTAAGCGCGGGAGTGCGTTTACATGCGCTGCTTCCACCGCTAGTTGAATCAGGTGTGCACCTCTCGCTTCGAGTCAATCAAAGACAGAGCAACTGGCGTGTTAGCGAGCGGCAACGAGAAGTCCTCAATCTCATCATCATGAGTAAACGGAATTTCCTCATTTCGGGCGGTACGGGTAGTGGTAAAACCACGCTACTTTCCCAGCTCATTGAAAGTATTCCCTCCAATCAACGACTACTGGTTATCGAAGATACGCATGAGATTCAGGCAGCGCACCCCCACCTTCTCAGGTTGCAAGCTCGAGAGAGCAACAGCGAAGGCATTGGTGCGCTAACAATTCGCGAATTGATTCGACATGCGCTTCGAATGAAACCAGATCGAATCTTCCTGGGCGAGGTTCGGGGCGCGGACGTTCTTGATCTTTTCCTCGCTTTGAACACCGGGCATGCTGGAAGTGGCGGCACGATTCATGGAAATTCACCACGGGATATCCCCAATCGCATCGCTGCGCTAGCCATGACAGTTGGGATTCCTCGAGATGGCGCACTTGCCCTCTTCGCTAGTTCGATAGATCTCATTATTCACTTAGATGGTGGGCGAAGTGGTAATCGAATTTCCTCAATTTCACAAGTGGTTGCTGCCGACGAGAACGTAGTAATTGAAGAGCTGATCAGCCCTCCTGAAGATTTCACACTCGAGCACATAGCGCATCTGAAACGAGCGTTGCTCAAGTGATTCTCACCTGGTTGCTACCTGGCGCCCTCCTTCGACCAGAGCCTAAGAATGCGCTCACGCGCCAGATGGAATTTCTAGAATCAGTGATTGACGATGCAGAGAGCGGCGAGCATATTCATGTCAGCTTTGAACGACATCGCTATCGAGATCTTGCCGGTACTCCGATTGAAAAGTTCTGCTATCTCTCAATCGCGCAAGGGCTGGCGCTGCTGCCGCCACTTCGCGAGTTGGCACGCCAATGTAAATTCCAGATAGAGCGTGAGCGTGCAATTGACGTGGAGATTGCGCCAGCTCGAGCAACGCTCAAACTGCTCACCTATTTTCCAGCGCTCATTCTTTTTGGCGCGGCAATCGGAAATGTGATGCCAGTAAATCAGAGTCTGCTTGCGCCGATTCCGGTTGGAATGGTTCTTCTCTCCATCGCGCTGCAAGTATTAGGTCGACGATGGTCGGAGCGGATTATCGCTCACGCACGAAGTTAGCATTCAGATGCGTGTGATTTCGTTCCTTCGATCGATACATCTGATGCCAATGGTGGGCGCCCTTATACCGCTTCTCTTTTTTGGTATGTGGTGGGTTTTGGTCGCGCCAATTGCCTATTGGCTTCTTAAGCGAACGCTCACGCTCCTTCCTTCCGAGGCGAGCGTTGCGCGCGCAAAAGAGCGTGAACGCGAGGGGCTTTTCTTTCTCTCTGCGCTGGGCGGCTCGCTAAAAGCTGGGCTGCCACTTCTTCCAGCCTTAGCAAATGTCGCCTCGCTACTGACTAGTTCCCTAAAAAGCGATATCGAAAAGGTCTACTCGCTATTACTTCTGGGTGCAGAGCCAAAGCAGGCATGGGGAGTACTCGTTGATGACCCACAACTTGGCTCCTGTGCCCGCGCAATTGCACGTGCCCAGCTTGAAGGGCGCTCGCTTGCCGTTGTCGTCGATCGAATGATTACTGAGGTTTTTGAGAAGTCGCTCACACGCTCAAAAGAACGGGTGAAATCACTCTCAGTGAAGTTAGCGCTCCCTATTGGTCTGTGTTTTCTGCCTAGCTTTCTTATCGGCGGAATCGGACCAGTGATCTACTCTTTCTTTTCTTCATTGAGAATCTTTTAACAGCTCTCGACTTTCCCCATCTATCAATCATTCAATTTAGATAATTTCTTAGGTAGATGAGAATTCTTTCACGAAGCATTATTTCTGTTATCAACTCAAAAGAAGGAGAATGACATTGTTCGCTAAAACAATTGTGTTCATCAAAAGCTTTAACTCGGCCCGAATCTCTGGCGAGCTAGGAATTGCCACCGCCGAATATGCAGTAACAACAGTTGCAGCATGCGGCTTCGCGGGAGTCCTTTACAAACTACTTGGTTCAGAGAGTATCGCGCAATTGATTGGTGATCTCCTGCGCCGCGCACTTTCAACTTTCTTGTTGTAATTCTCGTGCAAAATTCTCATCACAATGAACGCGGAAGCGCTACTGCTGAACTAGTAGTGGCGCTTCCGATCGTCATCACCATGTTGTTGTTAGGCGTGAATTTCTTAGGAGAAACGATTCAAAGAGAACGACTTCGCTACATTGCAGAAGGTGTAGTACAGGCAGTTATGCGCGATGAGAGTCAGAGCGATATTGCGCGCGAAGTAACTCGAACTCTTCCCGGCGCGCGGTACTCGGTGATCCGCCATGAATCTGATGGCACTTTCCAAGTCACCGTTCGCCATCGCGCGGCGAGCGCGAGCGCTACAGGCTTGCAGTGAGTCGTCCATACGCTAGCGAGGCAGGAAGCGCGGCCCTTTTCACGCTCTGCTTTGCCTTCCTATTAATAGGTGTGAGCGCTCTAGTAGCGATCGAAATCGGGCAGATCGGGGCGCGGCGCGCCGAGATACGAAAAATTGAGGCGGTCGGGCTGGCTGCGATGGAACGGGCTGGGGGCGCTGGCGCCCTGGCCTGCCAGATTGCCCAGGCTAATTTCGCTATTCCCTGCGAATTTGGCGGGGACGAGATAGCCCTGCGCCCATCCTGGGGCCCCGCCGATTGGGCGGTGCGGGTGGGGTGGCGCGCCCAGCAGTCGGGGGTTTGGTAGCCCATTGGTGCGTTCATGGCGAAGGCGATTCCAATCTCACCCGCTTCTCGCCTTACACTCTTTCTAGAAACGTTTCTGTCCGCACCCCATAGATGGCCGCTACCGGTCATCGCCATGGAGTAAATAAGGAGTATCTATGACTTCCACTGTTCAGGTGGCCGGCTCAAACCTGACCCTCGCTTATGCAGTTCTTGCTATCGCAATTGCTGCCCTAGCCGTTGCCTTTGGGCTGCGCGCTCGGGTTCTTGCTGCAAGCGAAGGAACCGAAAAGATGAAGGAGATCGCAGCTGCAGTCCAAGAGGGCGCTGCTGCATATCTCACACGACAATTTCGCACACTTTCGATTTTCGTAGGAATCGTCTTCTTCCTACTGCTCGCTCTTCCCGGCGATGGTGATGTTCGAATCGGACGTTCAATCTTCTTCCTCGTTGGTGCAGGGTTCTCTGCATTCGTTGGTTACCAAGGAATGTGGCTTGCAGTTCGCGCGAACGTACGTGTGGCTGAAGCAGCACGCGACGGAAGCGCAGAGCGATCGGTGCAGATTGCATTCCGCACTGGCGGCGTCGTAGGTATGTTGACTGTTGGTCTTGGTCTTGCAGGAGCAGCCCTTGTCGTTGTTCTCTACAAAGCAGATGCACCATCAGTTCTTGAAGGATTTGGTTTTGGCGCTGCGATGCTCGCGATGTTCATGCGCGTTGGTGGCGGTATTTTCACTAAGGCTGCCGATGTCGGAGCAGACCTTGTAGGTAAAGTCGAACAAGGAATTCCAGAAGATGATCCTCGTAACGCAGCAACAATCGCGGACAACGTTGGTGACAACGTTGGTGACTGCGCCGGTATGGCAGCAGATCTCTTCGAGTCATACGCGGTAACTCTTGTTGCAGCGCTCATTCTTGGTCGCGCTGGATTTGGTGATAGCGGATTAATCTTCCCGCTTATTGTTCCTGCAATTGGCGTTCTCACTGCAGTACTTGGAATCTTCCTTACTCGCCTTCGCCCGACAGATAAGAACGCAATGAGCGCAATTAACCGTTCATTCTTTATGTCAGCAATTGTCAGCGCGATTCTCGTAGCGTTTGCAACGTTTATCTATCTGCCAAGCAGCTTCTCACAATTCGCAAACGTCTCACCAGAGATCGCTGGCGCAAGCGGTAATCCACGAACACTGGCACTCGGTGCAGTATTCATTGGAATTGTCCTCGCAGCTGCTATCCAAGTTCTTACTGGCTTCTTCACCGAAGTTGGTCGTCGTCCAGTAAATGATGTTGCTGCCTCGTCACAAACTGGCGCTGCAACAGTCATTCTTGCCGGCATCTCAGTTGGCTTCGAATCCGCTGTCTATTCAGCGCTTCTTATCGCCGCAGGTGTATTTGGCGCTTATCTACTAGGCAATGGCATCGTCGTACTTTCACTCCTTGCAGTTGCGCTCGCCGGTTGCGGCTTGTTAACAACAGTCGGAGTCATTGTTGCGATGGATACCTTCGGACCTATCTCTGACAACGCACAAGGCATTGCTGAAATGTCCGGCGATGTACATGGTGAAGGCGCAAAGATTCTCACCTCACTTGATGCTGTCGGAAATACGACAAAGGCAATTACCAAGGGAATCGCAATTGCAACCGCGGTTCTTGCTGCAACTGCGCTCTTTGGATCCTTCACCGATGCAATCAAGCATGCTGTAGAAGAGAGTGGCAAGAGCTTGGCAAATCTTGGCGTTGAGTTCTCCGGAATTCTCAACGTTGCCGATCCTCGCAATCTCGTCGGTCTGATCATCGGCGCAGCAGTGGTCTTCCTCTTCTCTGGCCTTGCAGTCAACGCGGTATCGCGCGCTGCTGGTGCAGTGGTGATGGAAGTTCGTAACCAATTCAAACTTCATCCTGGAATCATGAACGGAACTGAGAAGCCTGAGTACGGTCGCGTTGTCGATATCTGTACTCGCGACTCACTCCGTGAGCTTGCAACTCCAGGACTCCTTGCAGTTCTTGCACCAATCTCCGTTGGATTCGGACTTGGCGTTGGCGCGCTTGGTGCATACCTTGCTGGCGCAATCGGCACCGGAACCTTGATGGCAGTGTTCCTTGCTAACTCAGGTGGCGCATGGGACAACGCAAAGAAGATGGTTGAAGATGGCGTCTACGGTGGCAAGGGCTCACCAGCTCACGCTGCAACGGTTATCGGCGATACAGTCGGCGATCCATTCAAAGACACTGCAGGTCCAGCAATCAACCCACTTATCAAGGTTATGAACTTGGTAGGTCTGCTTGTTACGCCAGCAATCGTCGGACTCACACTTGATGAGAATGACACCGCACGAATTGGAATCGCGTTGCTTTCCCTTGCCGTGATTATCTTCTCACTCGTGCGTAGCCGTCGTAAGGCAACTGCGCTCGTATAAATGACGCTCTCGTATCTTTGATACTGAGTAATTTGCTAGAGCCGGGGAGGTAAACGTGGCGAAGAAGAAAACGCTAGTCATCGTTGAATCCCCGGCAAAGGCAAAGAAAATTGGGAGCTTTTTAGGTAGCGATTATGTAGTTGAGGCAAGCCTTGGCCATATTCGCGATTTGCCCCAACGCGCTGCAGATATCCCCGCCGATGTGAAAAAAGAGAAGTGGGCTAAAGAGGGCGTTAATGTCGATAAGGATTTCGAACCGCTCTATGTGATTAACCCCGACAAGAAGAAAAAAGTCTCTGAACTCAAGGCGCTTTTAAAAGATGCCGATGAACTCTTTCTTGCGACAGACGAAGATCGCGAGGGCGAAGCGATTGCCTGGCATTTACTTGAAATTCTCAAGCCAAAAGTCCCTGTACGACGTATGGTCTTTCATGAGATTACGAAAGATGCAATTCTCGCGGCAGCAAATGACACCCGCGAATTAGACCAACGACTTGTCGATGCGCAAGAGACCAGGCGCATCTTGGATCGGTTGTATGGATATCGACTCTCTCCTGTCTTATGGAAGAAAGTCATGCCACGAATCTCAGCTGGACGTGTGCAATCTATTGCGATGCGCCTTGTGGTTGAGCGTGAACGCGAGCGTCAGGCTTTCGTTGCATCAGACTGGTGGGATATCACCGCGCATTGTGCACTCGGTTTTAACGCACGTTTATTGACTCTTGATGGCGCAAAACTGGCCGCCTCGAGCGATTTTGATGCGAACGGAAAAGTAAAAGATAAATCCACATCTATGTGGTTAAAAGAACAAGAAGCGCTCGCTATTGTTGAATCGCTAGAAGGTTGTCAATTAACTGTAAAGTCAACGGAAGAATCACCTCGAAGTGAGAAGCCAAAAGCGCCATTCACGACATCTACATTGCAGCAGGATGCTGGAAGTCGTTTGGGATGGGGTGCGCAGTTGACGATGCGCGTGGCACAACGGCTCTATGAGAATGGGTACATCACTTATATGCGTACCGATTCGGTGACGTTGGCACCATCGGCAATCGAATCTGCTCGTACTGCAGTTAAATCTCTATATGGTGCTGACTATCTTCCCGATTCGCCGCGTATGTACACCGGAAAGACGAAAAACGCGCAAGAGGCACATGAGGCGATTCGTCCGGCTGGAGATGTTTACAAGACGCCAGGTGAATTAGCGAAAGAACTTACTCGCGAAGAGTTTTCGCTCTATGACCTGATCTGGAAGCGAACTATTGCTTCACAAATGGCAGATGCCAAAAAGATGCAGATGCGCGTGGACTTAGAAACTAAGAGTAAAGATGGAAAGATTGCAGGATTTCGCGCCAATGGTTCGGTCGTTACCTTCCCTGGCTATCTCGCTGCATATGAAGAGATTGTTGATGATAAGAGCGCAGATCTTGATAGCGAAGTTGAGATGAGATTGCCACCAATGAAGAGCGGTGATGTCATGGCCGTAACACGTTTCGTTGGCGAGGGACATCAAACAAAGCCACCAGCTCGTTATACCGAACCTTCGCTGGTAAAGAAGTTAGAAGAACTTGGCGTTGGCCGACCCTCCACCTTTGCGAGCACAATCCAAACAATCCAAGATCGCGGATATGTTGCTAAACGTGGCCGGGCGCTGATCCCGTCGTTCTTGGCATTCTCTGTCACCGGATTGTTAGAACAACATTTTCCGCGGTTGATTGATTATGACTTTACAGCCAGCATGGAAGAAGACCTCGACAAAATCGCACTTGGTGAAGAGAACCGAGTTGCATGGTTAAAACGCTTCTTCTTTGGACATGATGGAATTCCAGGTCTTGCAGAGATGACTGATGACCTCGGCGCTATTGATGCGCGCGAAGTTAACACGATGAATCTGGGCGATGGCATAGAAATCCGTGTTGGCCGTTATGGTGCATATTTGCAAAAGGGTGAGGGCGAGAATCGCATCATTGCGAATATTCCTGAAGATCTCGCGCCGGATGAACTAAACCTTGCAAAGGCACATGAACTATTTGCACGACCTTCTGGTGAGCGCCAATTAGGTGCACATCCTGAGTCCGGATTGCCGTTGGTAGCAAAGACCGGCCGCTTCGGCCCGTATATCGTTGAAGTACTTCCGGAAGATACGCCGAAAGTGAAAGGCAAAGCGCCAAAGCCTCGCACCGCATCGCTTTTTTCTACCATGTCTTTGGATACCGTAACTATCGAAGAGGCGTTAAAGCTCTTTGGATTACCTCGCGTTGTTGGCGTGGATCCCAATACCAGTGAAGAAATCACGGCACAGAACGGGCCCTATGGTCCGTATTTACGTCGGGGTAAAGATTCACGTCAATTAGCGAGCGAAGATCAGATATTTACCTGCACGCTTGAAGAGGCTCAAGAACTTTACGCACAACCAAAGCGTCGCGGTCGTGGCGTTGCAAAAGGTCCGCTTAAGGATCTTGGTCCAGATCCTGTCACTGGGAAATCAATTCTGGTTAAAGATGGAAAATTTGGCACATACGTCACTGATGGTGAGACAAATGCAACCTTGCGCCGTGGCGATATCGTTGAGCTACTGACATTGGAGCGGGGTATGGAGTTACTTGCAGAAAAGCGCGCTCGCGCTACTCAAGACTAGGCTTTGGCCATGGAGCCAACACTTCAGGGTGATATACGAGGTGTCCTTTCGATAAAGCCATTTCGAAAACTATGGCAATCGATGGCCTTCTCAAGTTTGGGTGATTGGCTTGGCCTGCTTGCAACAACGGCGCTCGCACAACAATTAGCTGGTGGTGACTATGCGAAGGCGAACTTTGCCATCGCAGGTGTATTTATCTTCCGATTACTGCCATCGGTGTTCCTCGGGCCGCTAGCAGGTGTGATTGCAGATCGTTTTGATCGTAAGCGAACAATGATTGTCTGTGACATATTGCGTGGGGTTATATTTGCAACAATTCCTATTGTTGGAAGTTTGCTCTGGCTCTACATTGCAACAATTCTCATTGAATCAATCACACTCTTCTGGTCGCCAGCTAAAGAAGCTTCCGTGCCAAATCTTGTGCCACGCAATCATTTAGAAAGTGCGAATCAGGTGAGCTTGCTTGCCGGGTATGGGACAGCGCCAATCGCTGCATTGCTCTTTACATTCTTAGCAGTTTTCAATTCTGCCCTAGCAACGGGAATTCCATTCTTTAAGAGCAATCCAGTAGATATGGCGTTATACATAAATGCGGTGAGCTTCCTCTACAGCGCTCTTGTCATAGCAAAAATACAGATACCGCGTACACCCGCAGAAAAAGGTGAAGCGCAGGTAGGAATAATTCGCTCACTCCTAGATGGTTGGAAGTTTGTTGGGAAATCGAAGAACATTCGCGGACTAGTCCTAGGCATGCTCGGAGCCTTCATCGCTGCAGGAGCAGTAATTGGGCTCGCTCGAACATTTGTGGGCGATCTTGGTGGCGGTGAAGCTGCTTATGGAATCTTATTCGGCGCTGTTTTCACGGGATTAGCGCTCGGAATCGCATTTGGTCCCAAAATATTCGCGCAATTCTCGCGGAAGAGATTATTTGGTGCATCGCTTTCAATGTCAGGAATCATGCTCGCGATTCTCGCGTTGATTTCAAACCTCGTACTTGCCATATTTATCGTCACAATTTTGGGATTTTTTGCCGGTATTGGTTGGGTATCTGGATTTACCATGCTTGGTTTAGAAGTAGAAGATTCAAAGCGTGGTCGCACCTTCGCATTTGTGCAATCGCTCATCCGAATCACATTGGTACTTGTCCTTGCAGTGGCGCCAATCATCGCGGCTGCGATAGGCGAACACACTTATCGGTTCCGCCAAAGCGTTTTGGAATATAACGGAGCATCTGTAACGCTGTTAATTGCTGGAGTAATTGCGACAATCGTTGGCATCATCTCATTCCGACACATGGATGATCGCAAGGGTGTTTCCATCTTTAGCGATATCGCCGCGGCGCTTCGGGGTGAACTAGGAGTGCGAAACACCTTCTCCGCAACAGGTTTATTCATTGCCTTCGAAGGTGGCGAAGGAGCAGGCAAATCTACGCAAGTAGTGAAGTTACGTGAAGCGCTCGAAAAGTTAGGCGAAAACGTAGTTGTCACTCGCGAGCCTGGTGGTACTGAATTAGGGAAAAAACTACGCGAGATTCTGCTGAGCAATGAGACTGGAACTATTGCACCACGAAGTGAAGCGCTCCTTTATGCTGCAGATCGCGCGCACCACGTGGAGAGCGTGGTGAAGCCGGCGCTAGTTGAGGGTGCAATCGTGATCACCGATCGATATATGGATTCTTCCATCGCTTATCAAGGCGGCGGTCGAGTCCTTGCGCCGCAAGAGATTGCACGGATCTCGCGATGGGCGACAGATAGCCTTACCCCATCACTTACCGTTCTCCTTGATGTTCCTGCGGAGACAGCCTTTAAACGCTTCGCCGATCGAGACCGATTAGAGAGCGAGCCACTTGCCTTCCACGAGCGGGTGCGCACCACTTTCCTCGAATTGGCAGCATTCTCCCCAGATCGATACCTGGTCATTGACGCCACCGATTCAATTGAGAGAATTGCCGAACAGGTCCTAGCGAGAGTGCAGAGCCTCTTAGCCAATCGGAGGAAGTAATGACGGCACTCTTTGGCGACATCATCGGCCAAGAGCGAGCTGTTGAGATACTTCAGAAAGCAGTTGTAGCTGCGCACGCGCGCGATGGTTCGCAATCGATGGTTCAATCTTGGTTATTTACTGGCCCTCCAGGTTCTGGTCGTTCTCATGTTGCGCTCGCATTTGCTGCAGCTTTGTTATGCGATACAGGGGGGTGCGGCAGCTGTCACTCGTGCCATCTAGCAAAGCGCGGTTCGCATCCAGACCTTGAAGTAATTCGCACCGAAGGTCTCTCACTGAAGATTGATGAGGTACGCGAAATAATCGCCCGCGCATCGTGGGAGCCAAGTTCAAGTCGCTTTCGAGTGGTTGTCATCGAAGATGCAGAGCGCTTGACTGAGAGCGCAGCTAACGCCTTACTTAAGGCGATCGAAGAGCCAGGAGTGCGAACAATCTGGTTGCTATGTTCACCCACTATTGAAGATGTTCTCCCTACTATTCGTTCCCGTTGTCGACAGATTGCATTAGTTACCCCGAGCACAGCAGCTGTAGCAGCGCTACTAATCCGAGAAGAACATGCGCCA